>Ga0209780_1004312_pt1 | contig 10914 bp, 3 predicted proteins | sample WorMetexBAHAMAS2_FD_187384 | JGI IMG/M metagenome (GOLD analysis project Ga0209780, IMG submission 187384) | Marine gutless worms symbiont microbial communities from Max Planck institute for Marine Microbiology, Germany - Inanidrilus exumae... | ecosystem: Host-associated > Annelida > Digestive...
GACACGTACTCACCGCCCGCGCACAGAAATCGATCACAAATATCCGCCCTCGTTCGGAGATCGGCCGCTTCGTCGAACGATCGCACTACTTCCGGTGGACCGACTTCAACCGGAAACGGAAATGACGTCACCCGGTCGGGCGGAACGGCGTCGACCGGGTGACCGGTGGCGGAGAATCTCTTGGTCTGGTGATGCGACGTGAAAGTGTTCCGGTCGCAAGGGATCGTCGTCGTCGCGGCGGAAGTGATGGTCGCCGTGACTGGGCCAGTCGACGAGGTCGAAGACTTGGTCGGCGCCGACCTTCGGCCAGTTCGCTTCGGATGACCGCGCCGCCGCGGTCGATACTTGTAGTCCGGATGGTCGGCCAGATGCTGTACCCGCAGACGCTCCGCTTCCTCGACAAACGGCCTCTTGTCAGCCAGCGACAGCTTACGCCAATTATGACCTGCAATAAAACACCAGTACTTATAGCTCGATGAGTATGAGTACGTTATACATTAAGAGCGGGTGTTATCAACAACTTTCATTGCCAGTTCATGAAAACTGAACGTGGCTTGGCGCAGTTGTTCATCAAAAAAACACATGGCAAAACATCATCGGCAACTTTGATTGATTGTGTAGCTACGGTATAGAGCACTGTTTGCATATGCACTAGTATGTTTTCGCTGTACGCACTTTATATGTACTACGGTACGATAAGAATAATAATAATAATAATAAATTAGCTTATGTTTTTAATGCATCAGTATTTAAAAGTCTTATTAAAATCAAGCACATAAGCACGTGGCTGTTATGCATTTCGTCAGTACCAACAATAATAATAGTATGCGCCTTAAGTTTGTTTATGACAGTTTTTTGTTATTTTATGACTTAATCACATACTGTATTTACATTAAATTTCAACTAAAGCTTGGTTGCTGAGATCCGCCTATTGTTACTCCATTAAGACTTAGTCAAAAGCCTATATCTCGCTCACTAGAAGGCGCTGTACAAATGTCCTGTCTGCTTTATACACCAGCACATGTGCCGAAACACAAAGACGTAGACGTAAACTTAGAGGATGTACTGGCGCAGGCTTCTCCTCAAATAATTACTAATCATAAAAAAATGATGAATTAGACTATACTTGCTCTCGAAACCTCAGTACGAATACCAGTTCCTTCAATTTGCGCTCGAAAATCATAATATATAATATGTTGATGTTGCCAATAGTGATAGTCTTTTTTAAATGCAATACTAAAGTAATGCTTACTTGTTACCTACTTACATTTTATGATTAATCAGAGATAGATGTTATAGCACTAAGCACTGTATGGACATTGAGTTGTTTAACCTTGTCTAAATCAAGTAATCAACAGAATCACAGACCGAGAAAATAGTATATTTTTTACTTTTCATAATAAATAGCTTTCACTCGGGTCAACTCGATGGACGCAGGTGAGCAGAAAGAAAGTAATTACCGAGCATTTTGCTCAGGTCGGCGTTGTGTACGTCGGGAAACTCCTCAGCGAGTCGTTTTCGTTCGGCCTTCGCCCAGACCATGAACGCGTTCATCGGGCGTCGAATGCGCGCCTCTCCGGACCGTCTCGGCGGCGTACTGGCAGCCGCCACCGGGCCGCGGACGACGAGCGACCGCATCGGCGGCACCGGGCGGGCGTTGGTGGCGTGACACGGGCTGCCCGACCACGGTCTTGACTGCTCCTGTTGCTGACGATGATGATGATGTTCAAAGTGATAAGGTTGATAATGAAACGGAGCAACACCGTCGGCGGGCATCAGGCGACGAGACATCACCTGCGTCTTCTTTGCCGAGAGACGGGTCGAGCCAATCGATTAATCGAAACCGATTCCGGCGCGACTACCCCGTCCTACCGTGCTTCTGTACTCGGTAATTCCCCAAGCAGTTCGACCTCGAACATCCTCGAGTCGGCAATAACGCTGTCGCAGCGGTTACTGCACTCGACATCCCGGAGAACGGCGCATGCGACTAATTGCCGAATTGGACCGACACCATCAACTGACCACGCCACATCTTCGGCTGGAACTCGAGCTTAAAAATCCGCATCGGTAAAGATACGCTTACAGGCGCTTCACAGATGGCGACCCGTACTTCCACTGCTGTTCGTATGTCGGTTGTTCGCTGATCTACTAACAGTCACACAATGCCAAACGTCAATCATTAGTTTATTAAAACGGATGACAAACCGCAGCAGTTAAATGCAGTAGACAATAAAATAGCGACAATAAAACGTAAGATAATGAATACCTAAAGTTAAAAGTTAAAAAACAGCTACACGCACAGTAGTCACAGCTATAAACATTACGATGAATACAGCGACAGTACAAGCCCAATACGAGCGTGGTACGACTGCGCAAGGCTACGAGGTTCGTACCATGGAATCAGATGTTTACAGTTTTATTAAGCCTTTTCTTCAGCGTCATGCAAAGTGATTGGTTGGAAGAACGTCTCCAAAATGACACGGAATATACAATCTTTGTCCGCTTACATTATTGACTTTTCAGCGAAAGGAGAAATTACGAGTAAATTCTGATACTGACGGTGGAACGACAGATGACACCACAGTATACCAGATTGTACTGCGTTTGGTGGCTAGTCTAGTGGTTAGGGCGCTGAACTTGAGACTCGACGGTCGTATTCATAAAAATCCAAAACTACGACGGGGATTCCCGGCAAAAAAGAGAAATGTTACGCCAAATGTCTCATGAATGACATCACGATACGGGAGCGGCATGCTGTTTTTCGGGAAACGCTTACCAGCTGAGATTCTGTTTTCGTTTATATCATTCTCATTTACAAAATATTGCACGTGTACCGCGTGCATGCATTAATTTCATACTGATAACAATAACACGCAGTGCTTTGACACTGTTAGTTTTAGTTTAGGGGACATGAAATGCATTCGCTACGTAAAACACTTACTCCAATTATTTTTTAATTCTCAGTTATTATTCTTACTAAATAAAATAAATGAATGCATAACTCCGAAAATGTGACAAGTTCAAAAACTGAAAAACTAACTAATAATATAAGAACTAGAAGTAGCCAGCACTCAAAGAGTGCAAAATCTACGCCGGGGTATTTTCTTGTGCCTCGTGACCTGGACATATGACCTTTTGAGCCCAAAGTTAACGCGTTTCCACGACTCATAGTGGAACATTTCTACCTCAAGTTTGGTGATCCTAGCTACAGAGGTGTTTGGGATAAATTGCAGAAAAAACAGACACATACACACAGACAATCGGATGTAAAATCTTTACCCCGCGACTACCGTCGGCGTGGATAATTATCATGCAAATCTTATTTTACAAGTCTCCGCTGCCACTGACAGACCCGCGCGGCGCGGTGCCTTGCGCCCACCGTGCTGTACACAGATGTTGACGGTCAGTGTGATAAACTGGTGACTGGCGACGGTCACCAGCTTACCACACTGACCGTCCACCTACGTTAACAGCACCTCAGTCGATCAGAGACATGGTTGGTGCCCACCAAAATTTAAATGGTTCACGTGACCTAACCACGCCCCTTTCAGGGACGGTTTGCCATCCGTGGGCTAACACTTGCTACCATCAACCTAAATACAAAATTTGAAGTCTCTATATCCACTCACAATGAAGATATGAAAGGCAATACAAAATGTCAAAATGGGGTGGTTTATGGTAGTTAGGGTCACTCAAGGTCATTGAAAATAGCACCAGTCGATAGAGTACATACGATTTCCTATTAGCGTTCCATAGTAACTACGTCAAAATCTTGCACCGTTTCTGAGTTATAGCGAGATATTGGTCGAAAATCGCCGACTGTAACCTACAACACCTCTGTTTGGCGCCCCTGCTGATGGGGGTGACCCCGTTGAAATTTAACCGAGATCTTTGGCGTAAGAAACTAGAGTCCCTGGGCTATCGTATGGCGTTGTTTTCATAATCCTACGTTTAGCCGTTTTTTACAATACCGGCGTGTGACAGACGGACGGACAGACACACGATGACAGCTAGTACTTTTGCCTGGTCCGTTTCCTCTGAGCTACTCGGTTTTTGATTTTATTTTTTCCGTATATTTCGTTTCTGGACCGTGCGCTAGATTAAGCTGGCCATCTCGTCAGCTTTTGGTCGTACGTTAATCTACCGTATCGTATCGTATACCGCGCTAGCATAACGTCGCGCGGCAAAAAATCGGAACTTGCAGACTCACGCAGTCGTATGTCAGACTCAAAGATCGGGTACGACGTACCTACGATGACGGCTAATCAGTCAGCGACGTCGTACGGACTATTTGCGCGACGGCGATTCTACCACGGAACGTGTTGAGTCGACCCGCCGTACGACTAGAGGAATGCCGAGCGACCGTTCGGCGCGCGACCACTCGCGACGCCCGGGGCCGAACGCGTCCGGAGCCGAATGCCTGCACGTCGCCGGTGGCCGGCGGGTCGTGGACCGAACACGTCGTGATGCGTTTCCGATTCGACGGGTCAAACGGACGCGACCGAGTCGATCTGGTGCGTGCGACGTTCAGCGCCACGTGCTGACGGTGCAGAGGCGCCGAGTTCTGTTGCGTGGGGCCGGACGTGATTCAAGAATCTGACGGGGGCCCTCGATATGATACGATACGATACAGTTGATTAACGTGCGCTCAAAAGCTGACGAGATGGCTAGCTTAATCTAGCGCATGGCACAGAAACGAAAAAATAAGGAAAAAATCAAATCAAAAACAGAGTAGCTCAGAAGAAACGGTCCAGGCAAAGGTGTGTGGATGCAGTCCGGAAGGAAGAAGTGAAGCTGTGGGGGTAGGATTTGTGAAAGAGGTAGGTTTTAAGGCGAGAATCAAAAAGTGAGGGTGTTATAGATGCACAGAGTGGTGAATCAGAAGTATATATATAGGTGTGCTGGTGTAGGACCGAGTCGAACTGGTGGATGCGACGTTCAACACCACGTGCTGACGGTACAGAGGTGCCGAGTTCTGCTGTGGGGCCGCGTTTCAAGTATCCGACCGCAATGCTTACGAATATAACATCACAACCTACAGCTAAATGAGAAAAATTGCATTAGTAGCTAGGCCTATGCACAATGCCGCCTGCAGATAAAGCACACACGATGCTGCAAATTTCGATCCCACTGCTCACACATTTTTTGCAGAAATTATGGTGGTCTTGTATTTTTTTCCATTGTTGCCGGAGGCCCTTTGGAGGTCGCGGGACCTGGTTTATTGGACCGCCTGAATCCCTCGACGTAGCTACGCCACTGTCGCGGTGTTATTTTCGAGCGACTACTTTTAGTGCCTTCTTCGACGAATGCGTGTGTATACACCGGATGTCAAAAACATCGCATGAAGGCAATATTCATACCGGTTCCCCCTCCCCTCCAACAGACATTTGAGCTATGGTAATCGTCTGGAAGGTGAGAGGGGAAATTATTTGACCAGCTCTGTGCTGTTGTGCATCATAATTGTGCACATCATATGCACACCTATATAACGAGCAGTTCGTACACGGTCGACTGGATCGGGCTTTGATCTTGCTTGGCTTAGCTGTCTTCCGAGCGCCTCTGTCTTCGGTGTACTTGGTGCTATATGTAGAAAAAATTTATTACATCATTTTCTTTACCGTTTAGTGTGCTGAGCCTGTGGAATTGGCCCTTGACCTAAAAAACTATCATCCTTCAGTGCTACTAACTGTTGGTTGGGTCATCTTACCTGTAAAATCGTCTCCGAAATGACCTATAATGTGTCGAGTGGGACGTTAAATCCTACAATACCATACCATTTATATCGGTATGGTATATAGAGATGACTCTTGTTAAAACGTTTTATGTTTTTTGCCACCAGGTATACCCGCCCACGGCGTATACCAGTGGCTTCTTGCAATAGCTTTACTCCGGAGGTGTATCGCCATAAATTATTAGATTTACGCAAACTAATTTCGTGACAACTAGTTTTAAAGCCACGCGACCTCAAAAACTGTCGTCCCTAGTAACGACTGGCCTTCTGGGCATTATTGTCCTCTAAATTCACTGAAATTCGACCCGGTCGCTTATCTCAGCACTTTCTGAGCTCTTTTTTAAATTTTTATAAAACGTGCATTCTTATGTACATATTCGTAAATAATTATTTTTCTCAAAATTAAAATTTATGTAGCATTTTTTCACTTTACTCAAGGTAAATACTACTTTACAACCAAATGTTGTGATGTAACGCATCTTTAAGAGGGAATTTTTACCCAAATAATATATTTTTGAAAAACATCAGGGATCCCACTTGCAAACATTCACTATGCAGTTAATTGCAGACACGAGAAAACAGAAAGGCCGTTGACTACAAATTGCACGTCTGTGCGTGACTGCACACCAGTTCTACAACCGTTTTCACTTTACCAGAAAATCAGTTAAACGACGGCATCAGCCTAATTTCCCGCCGCATCGCAGACAGTATTTCAATGTTAGAAAGCTTCAAATGCGTTTTCAGCCGGTCTCCGCCTCGAATCCCGCTAAAAGAGCTTGCGTGGTGGCTCAGCGGTAGGGCGTTGAACTTGCGGTTTACATGTCGCGGGTTTAATTCCTGGCCGGTCCGCTTTCACGTAACGTAGGTCAACTCAGCCTTGCATCCCTCCGGGGTCGCTAAATCGAGTATCTGCTTCGGCTGGTGGTAAAGGCGGGATTCTCACCACTGTCGGGTGGCAGGTAACACTGTGTGATCCCATGACACTTTGCGTGGTCGGAGTCGGGCCTTCACATGCGAGTTTCCCGTAGCGGTGAAGAGCTAAGTTGATGCTAAACTGCTATACCCTGTTTACTTTACTTACTTTACAATGCTCCCGGATCTCTAGTCGGATAGGAATGGAATACTCTACCAATAGCTGATCTCCTGAATCGTTTTGGTCATTTGGATTTATTTCTGATTCTTTTTTTGTGTCTGTATTTCTGTTTATTTTTTTGTGTCTGTATTTGTGTTCTTTTTACGTGTACCTTGCGTACGATTTAATAATAAATAAATAGCTCTACCCATACCACTCCTACAATGCCTACTAATGCATCAAATTCTCCCGAAAGTCAAGATGACTATGATGAAGTTGCATCGTGCAATCGATCTGTATTGTCACATGTCAGTCACCACTTGCAACAGCTGTAGAAATTTGCTATTAATTCAATGAAACGAAACTATATACAGCAGTGCAATCGTTTGAAACAAGAAGCTCAGATATCGGAGAGGACGGAGCTACACACTTTGTCAATTATTGAAAATAAATCTTGTCAACTGCTGCACAGCTGTACAAAACCCACATTTAAAGGCATGCAGTAAGTAAATTAATGACCTTGAAGGTCACGCTATACAATGGACTTCCATCGCTTCCTATTAGTGGTCCGTACAACAACTTTACCCGGTACCGTTTCCGTATGTGACTGGCTGTGACCTTGAGAAGTCCTTCATTTTCGAAAAGACAGCTTAGCTTTTTATAACCGCGTTTATATTCCAAAATTTGCGGATTTTTTTCACTTTTTTGAGTCCTGTGCACCGACGTGAAATTTGGCGTGGGGAAGTCGCGCCAAATTTCACCCTCATTGTGGCAACGTGTTCCCACTGAGGGGCGAAAACCCCATAATCGCCCGGAATAATTTCAACATCAGCGTACGCGCTGCACGCACCATGCCGGTAATAATAGTTAGTAAGCTCTTATTGATTTTATTTTATAAAGCTTTAAGGCCTTTAGACAACGATGAGCTATAAAAAATCTACGTTCAGCGCTGTCTGAGTTTCGCACCACACTATAGTCCTTGTCTTTTGAAACACAGAGACCACGGATACAGTTTAATTACCAGTGTTACGCTACAGCGTGACAACTCCATACAACTATGAAAAGAAATTGCAAAAAGATCGATAAGTTAATTACGCGGACGTGAGAAGATATATGAGTTCGGGCGCTGTGGCATTGGGATCGGGTCCCCGGTGCTGCCATCTGGCGAATTCGACGAAACATAGCGTATGCGTCGCTCTTTAATATCGGCTAGTGGCGGACAGTCGAACAGACGGACGGACGGACATACAACTGCATATACATTATACGACGCTAGCCGTCGCGCGGTAATAAAAAAAACTTTGACGCTTTTTTTCTTTTAAAGACATGTCGATGGCAGAGGCCAGGCCTAATTGAAGAACCCATTATGGTAAACCGAGGTCGCGCGACATGACTGGTTTCTGTCAATGCGGAATGTATTCACAGCATCCTATTACTTCATCAACGAGATAGGTAGCACGTACACACAGCCTGATTAGCATCCTTCAAACGTGCGCTAGCATCGGATAGTGAGTAGCGTGTCAAACAGGTAAGATATACCGGTGTGTGGCCAATCACCCACTTTTTAAGGTCCAGTGACCCATGCAGGGATGACGTTTGATCACAAACTGGGATTACTCCAACGTCTGCTATAAAGCCAAATACGCCTGCTACTGGTGGACTTTATTGCTATGCTACGTAAGATGAAACAAACCTTTAAGTGTTTGTCTGTTTTTTCCCACACGGTATCTCAAAACCGATGCAGCTTTCACCACAAACTTGACTAAGAACTGTTCCACCACCATGATTCCTGGAAACCCATTTATTTCGGGGTCAAAAGGTCAAAAATCAAGGTCACGAGGCACAAAAAAACATTGTCGGTGTAGGTCACAGCTCTCCTATAAGTGCTGGCTTCTTTTAGTATTAGCATTGGCAATGAAATGATATAGGACAACCTAAAAGTTTTACTTCCTGGCGAATGCTTTGCTTGCTTTATTACCGGTATAATAACAAGAGCTCAGCGAGGGTCGAATTACATTGAAAATGCCAATTCATGACCAGAAAGACAGTCGTTACTAGGGCGACAGTTTTGGACGTTTCATGTATTTAGAATTATAGTTGTAACGACCTCAGGCTTAGTTTGCGTAAAACTGGTTAATTAATTTATAGCGATTTGCAACTCCGGAGAAAAGTTATTGCAAGAAGCGACCTGTATACGCCGTGGGCGGATATACCCGGTCGCTAAAGAGTGCAGCAGAAATATGGAGAGGAATAACGTAGTGTCGCTCCCCAAATGCCGTGTTTCCATGTCGCCCCTCCCCGTACTTATACGCTATGTTCGTTCCGGGACGTTTTTACCGCGTCCGAACCAACGGAATGTAGTTAGTAAGCAACGACAGAATGCAAATAAGTGAATCCGGTCCGTGCAAAGGTCAAAGTTCGAACAGCAACTGCTTGTACAGAGAGTATACGAGCCATTAATAGACCAAATTTGGGATATCGTTGTAAAACGAAAAACGACCGACCACTTTAGTGGTACATATAGAGTAACCGGTGTAATGTTTGTTTGTGTGCGGTCAGTAACTTCTGAACTAAATGACCTTTGATCTAGATATTTGTAGTGTTGGGCACTAGTAGCAAAAATTATTTAAACTGATCTATTTTTCAACTAAAATTTTATAGGTAAACTATTTTTTAAGATTAGCTCAACTCAACTAAAATAAAGTAGACTAATTTCAACCAATTTTCAACTTTTTTCACATAAGTTCTGCAATCCAAACAGCAGCATTAAAGCAACGCTGACCCATGCGGCCTTTCATAAGCCACCAAAAGCATCATCAGTGTATTACTGTTAAACAGTGCCAGACGTAGGGATGCGCGGTATACCGGTATTAGAAAAATACCGCGGTATTAGAAGTGACGGTATTATATACCGTGGGCTTGCTAAATACCGTCCGCAGCATTTTACGTAAATCACTGCATGTAGATGAGATCAGCAGCAGGTCGTCAGCATACATTAAAACTCCAACGTAAATGTCAGCAACATGTCAATCATGTCCAGAGGCAGAAAGTTTGTACACAATCCAGAAAGTTTACATATAATATCATTAACACACAGTTATTGGAAAGAGAATCGGCGAGAGCACTGCACACGATTCGCACAGTAGGATTTTTGCAAAAGTTATCTACGATTGATGAGTGATGACGTCACGAAATACCACGGTATACCGGTATCACGGTATTTTTGAGACGGTATATTATTGTCGGGCATTTCCTAATACCGCGCATCCTTACTGCCAGCCTCAGCCTGTGCCAGTCCACAGTAGTCGACGCACATGAGCTTTCAATAATTCCACAGCACTAGTAAGTAAGTAAGTAAATAGCGAATATTTGTAGTGCATCCAAAAGCCATTTGCGATGGCTTAATTTGTGTGGATGATAAGAATTGGATTAGAAGTAAGGAACAGTACATTCGGTAACTAAACACAAATAGTTTTTTTACAGTAGCTGAACTTTCAGTTAGTAACTAACTAAAAGTAGTTAAACTATGGGTAGTTAAACTATTGACTCAACTAGTTGATAAAAAAGGAGTTACACTACTTGCATAACTAAAAATAGTTAAACTTTTAGTTGCAACATTTTAGTTAACTAGTGCCCATTATTGGATATTTGGCTTGCCGGTTTATCTTAACCATATATTTATAGGCAAAATTACAAAGTATAGGTCATCAGATCACTGTCAGTGTCATAGAAACAAGCAAAAACTCAGAAACTACTGAGATGGCCGACCGTGGCGTGGCGAGACTGACGAAAATAATTTATACAGAAAAGCAGACCCGAATTTAAAACTGTAAACAAGTAACAACAGCTGTGTAATTTTTACGTCGGCTAAAAAGCTGCCATAAAGTGGTCGATGCGGCTTCAAGTGTGAGTTTTATAGTTTATTAAGCTTTTCAAATGGCATTCAGTGCCCACAAAGTTGTACAAAAGCCGAAAATCCCACACTTGACTTCGGCGTCAAACAGCTTGGCGTAGTCATCAGAATCGGTCACAGAGATATAAAATAATTTCAACTTAAATGCAGTGGAAAATGCTGGTGTGATGCGGCTGCGTAACTGCGTCCATCTAACAC
>Ga0209780_1004313_pt1 | contig 10912 bp, 2 predicted proteins | sample WorMetexBAHAMAS2_FD_187384 | JGI IMG/M metagenome (GOLD analysis project Ga0209780, IMG submission 187384) | Marine gutless worms symbiont microbial communities from Max Planck institute for Marine Microbiology, Germany - Inanidrilus exumae... | ecosystem: Host-associated > Annelida > Digestive...
TATATATATTCTGCGCGTTTTCAAGCAGTGAGTCACTGTTAATCGGAATGCATCGTGGAGGACGTGTATTTATCGTGTGCGCGTGTACAATGGTGTAAGATAATATGCGTATGTCTACATGTCTGTCGATGGTATTTAACATAATATGATTGTTGCGACGTATGGACAGCCATTACTGCGTACAATAGTCATTTACGATTTGTTGTAAGACGATTGTCGTTTGATGAGTTATTAAAGAACGATTTCTATTTCAAGTTGCAGTGGCTTACGATGATATATTTAACAGTGTTGTATAGAGTCATTCACGCCGTACGATATATACCGATGTCGACTACGACGAGTTTGATAATAACTAGAAAAAGATATCCTCGATCGAGGATCGAGGTCAGACCGACCACGTTGACCTTCACCTATGTCCTTGACTTTCGATCCCAGGCGACCTATGGTCATGATCCATACACATCCAAAAACTCAGGTTCAAAGGTGAGTCACATCGCAGCAGAGACTCCCGATGCTTTTTTAATTCTACCGGGCAACCCCAAAAATTGCCCCTTCTCGTGCAGATCTCGACCCCCATCGGTGACACGGTTCCTTTGGCCCACGTAAGTCACCCCCAAACGGCATCTCGATCGGTTTAGATGTATATATACTGAGGTAGGTATATATGTTTGCGAACAACTTCCTGGCGCCTATTCAAGTCAGATTGTCACCAAACTTGGTCAGTCATACCTTGGCCACAGCGGACAAGGTGATTAAATTAGGGAAAGTCAAGGTCAAAGGTCAAGGTCGGTGGGGGAGGTATATGCGCTCCGCTGAACGCCTTTTTAGTTTTTATTTTTTTGTATTGTGTTTCTTTGTAAAAAAATTAACAGCACACATCGTGAAGAGAAATGGAAAAATTGATCGTGTTTCACTGTTAACAGCGCTGTCACGTCAACCTGATGTTGTAATGCTGTACTGATGATAATAAAGGTTTGTATGTCAAGTCGTCGTCATTTTGTATACACACACGCCTATAGATCCTGAAAACAGGTTTACGTTTATGTCGACTTAGAATCTGAGCTGGAAATATCGCATATAAATAATTACTCACAGCTACAGCGGTCGCGGAGATATGGTTCTTATAGGCGTTTGTCTGTTTATCTACACGATATCTCAAAAACCGCTGAGGCTAGGATCACCAACACTGACACACAAATGTTCCACCATGAGTCCTAGAAACTCATTTATTTTGGGGTCGAAAGGTCAAAGTCACGAGTCACAAAACCATTGCCGGCGTGGGTCTTTGCACTCTTGTGTGTGCTGGCTTCTTCTGGCAATAAGCCTGATTTCACTCCGCATAGCAGGACTAGCGATAGATTGTGCCGCTGTTGCTATGTCAATTAAGTTGTACTCCTCTTATATAAACAAACTCGTTAATTACTCTATAACCTCTACATTTTTATCACACTAAATACGCTATTGTATGAACACTGAACCATATGCACCGTGATCCACAAAACGTGCCTATTTTTTCACTATAACTTTCGTATTTCTTGGTGAATTTTCTTACACTTGTACCAAGGGAGACAGCAAAGAATACTGTACAATATAGTTATTTAACGGACTGGTGACGTCATAACTATACATCACATTGCAATGTTCGCTTAATTAGTTACTTCGTGCGCAATGATAATGCAATGAAATGGAATATGGGAGATGTATAGAGTTCCGTAGATAAAATTTTGATCAGAACCTGCGGGAACTTAGAAGGTTTTCTGCCCGAAGACTCATCAAGAATTCCCCAACAAATGTTGAAGAGACAAGCATTGGGCGACTTTCTCTGAAAGTGGCGCTCAACAGTTCCATGAAACGCCCTGCAGAAAACGGTCGGCCACAGTCATGCCGAACTGCAGATACCATATTGTGCAATTGAATACACAGTTAAGGCGAACTTGTAAGTTCTATACCCGTTCCGTCGAGCATTCAACAGGACGTAACTTTACTGGCCCGCCGTCGCGTGCTGCCCCCTGGTGAGTTACGTCGCATATGCGAGTGTTACAGACGACGACAGACAACGACAGACGCCAGCGACCGTTACTAGTCTGGCCCCTACACTATGTGTAGGCGGGCCAGTAATAAATAAATATAACAAGTAAGCAGTAATGGACGAAATATCTGAAAGCACCACAAGGTCAAATAGTCAAATCTGTAGCGCAATATTGCTCATTTAGCTTTTAAATTGCTTTCAGCATCAGGGGCTTCGACCCCTGGCCTCTTGATTAGGGGTTTTGCCCCTGGACCCCATTGGGGAAGTAGCCTCCAGATCCCCATTATAGGCTCGTGCTACGCACTCGCCATGTTTCTGGGCTATAGCCCCAAAACAGTATATTCTGGCCTCGCCCCTGTATAATTTACAAGTACAGAACTGCTAGGCCAGGTGCAGCCGCTCCCAGTAAAGCCCGGTCCACACCAGCAACAATGTCGAAGCAACGTTCGACTTTGTTGCCAAAAACGGCAATAATGTCGAACGAGTTTTGCGTTGAAATTTCGTCCTTTCCACAAAGTCCAATGTTGCTTCGACATTGTTGCTAGTGTGGACCGGGCTTAAGTTAGATAGATGGGATTGGCTTTTAATAGTGATCGTCTAGCGTATGTCATGTCCCCTATAATAATTGTATTGCAGCACAACATTTGTTGTCCATGTTAAAGTTAATCTGCGATTTGAGCAAATTAATCCATAGATATAATTTGAACCATGCAGTTTATTTATCCGGTATATGTTTCACGGAAAAAAATCTGACAGCAGTTCGTGAAGACATTGTGACTATCAAACCAGTAAGCACACAGAAAACCGAGAAAGAATTCGTTAAATGAGTCGTAAGTAAGTAAGTAAGTAAGCATATAAACAAGCAAGTCTTGACACTTATATCAAGGGCTGCGGAAATTAGCTATTAACTAATCGACTAATCTTTAAAAAGTTTTAACGATTAAAATTATTTTTAACGACTAATCATAAAAGTTAGTTTGTTTACTTAGACTACTGAACATCGGAGGAAGTTTTGTTGCATTGAACGATCTAAAAAACAGACGACGATGGAACTGCATGCGATTTCTCTGTGAAACACAAGCGATTTAGTCCCGATGGTCGCGAAGCAATAGCCACCCACCCGCCGATGGCCATTTCGGTCCACTCCTTTCTGGTGATTAGGCAATACCGAAGACTGCGGCAAATGATAGAAAGTCTATGACTTGCTATTAAGGTTCAGTAGTAACAATGGCTCTATCTGCAGGCTGCATTTTTGAGATATTGACAACGAACGTTTTTTCGGTCTTAAGGACGCTAACCAGTGGGTTCGAATTCCAGCGTAGGGTTTCTTATTAGTGTTCTATAGTAACTATAGCTCTAAAATGCGCCGTGTTTGAGCTATGGGCATGGGACAGAGAGACAGACCGACGGACGCCCGCTTCGCTTAATGCTTCCATTTTGGTGGCGGAGGCATAATGAGATTATTTCAGGTCATTTAAGTAAACGTTTTGTTTTTATAGACCAGTAACATTTGAACTATTGTTGCTTGAAAGCCAAAACATAAACTTTGTACACGGTTTGCAAGAATGTACGGAAGTTCTACTTCATCCCGGTAGGGGTACGAAGCATTGCCATCAACGTGTCTGTATGTCAGCCTGCATAGGCTGCACCCATCAGTTGACGCCTGTGGGCGTTTGCTCACCGTTCTGTGGTGTAAATCGACCTTGAAAATCGCCCGTGGATATATAGCGGCATTGCGTGTCTGGCGCGTGCTTACTGCCACAGATATTCCGAAAAAGCAAAACCGAAACAGCCAACGACGGTTGTACACTGTGAGCCATAAAATGAGCCACTTTATTTTTCACTATAACTCCCGTATTTCTTGGTGGATTTTTTATAGTATTTGTACCAATGCATTAAAAGTGGGGCTACGCATTAGCTGTGAGAAGATGAAGGCAATGTCTATTGGAGACGCACCATCTCCGCAAATCCATGTACGGCAACATCTGCTCGAGTGCGTCGCAGACTTCCAGTATCTGGGCAGCTATGTCTCCAGTCAGTCTGATCCTGACCTTGACATAGGCTGCGTTCAAGACTGGGCAAAGCTGCTTCGGTCTTTCGACTACTCAATCCTTTATTGGTCAAGACGCTCCATCAGCAACAATGTCAAATTCCACCTCTACTCGACGACAGCACTTCATGCATGTGGGACGTGGAAGTCGACAGCTCAGATCCGGTATTTATTGAAGTAAAAGCAAAGGGCCAGTACTGGCCACTGACATGCATCACAAATCACAATACAATGTTCAATATGTGTAAACAGTGAAAATTAAAACAATGATCAACGTACACTAAACTATATTAAAAATGTATATATTTGTTTAGATTGCAAGATAACAGTGACGTCTTAAAATGTTTAAGACTGCTGAAGTCTGATGTTAAGATTGTTCCATATATGAACAACTCTTTCGCAAAAGAAATGGTTGCGAACATTCAATCTCGAATAGGTTTGAAACAGTTTGTAATCATGGCAACGGGTTGTACTATTAGCTCTCAATGTAAAACAGTCACTGAATTTCAGATCAACTAAACCAAATAGCATTTTGTATACGAAAACCAAGTCATAGCGCAGCCGACGTGACCGGAACTCTTTGGATGTGTTCCACCGACGATGTATCTGAAAAATACTAGGAGTGTCATGGCGTGATCATAGGACTAATGAAGAATTAATGTGAAGGTCTGGAATGCAATCTTTATCTGAAATGTTGCAAACACCGAGACTGAGGTTTGCTGGCCACGTGCTGAGACAACAAGAAGACAGTCCTGCCATGTTGCCATAAATTGGATACTGGAAGACGGAAAAAGAACAAGAGGAAGACTACGAAAGACTTGGCGTACGATATTTGCAGAAGATCTACAAGACATGGGAGTGACATAGAGAGGAACAAAAAGAGTCACCAGCGACCGCCAGAGATGGAGGAACCTCGTCGCCCGATGTTCCGACATACTAACGGGAGGACCTAGGTCTAAGTAAGTAAGTTTACAAATGGAAACAGGAAAGAATACTCTAAAATGTAGTCATTTAACGGACTGATGGCATATAACAGGGTCACACTGCAATGTTCACTTCATTGAGTTACTTGTTACTTCGTACGCAATATTAATGCAATGAAATAGAATATAGGAATATGTTAAGTTCCAAAGATAAATTTGCTGGACTCTAAAAGATATTCTGCCTGAAGACTCATCATGGACTACCCTAACAGAAATTGAAAAAAATGGATGACTTTCTGCGAAAGTTGCGCATAATCAGTTTGATCGAACGCACTTCAGAAAGCAGTCGGACACAGTCATCGTTCAGCCATCACTTCGAGTGGCGTCGCCAGGATTTGGTGCCAGCAGGGGCACAAAAGTTATTGGGTGTTTACACTGGGCGAGTGTCAACGTTATAGTCGCTGTCAGACTGTCAGAAGTCAAAGTATACACTGTAAAAAATAAATTGTTGTAAGTCGAAGGGGGCACGTGCCCCAGTGCCCCATAGCTATCGACGCCAATGATCACTTTTTCCTCTTCTGTTTCACCACTCTGCTCATCCATAACTCCATCTCTCTTTCACTCCCGGCTTAAAACCTACATCTTTCACAAATCCTACCCCCGTATTTTTACTCTTCCTCCCGGATTGCCTTCACGGACTATTGCCCGGACCGTGTTTTCTGAGCTACCCGGTTTTCGTTCTTAGTCTTTTTTGTTTTTGTGCCGTGCTCTAGGTTAAGCTGGCTCTATCGTCGTATCGTATCGTATCGTCATCCCGAACTGCCGATACCGTTGCCATAATTAAAGACACAGTTAAGATGAAGTTGCAAATTTTATAACTGTTCTATAGAGTATTTATTCCTGTTTCCATTGGTAGATAAAGTGTAAAAATCCACCAAGTAACACCTGAATTACAGTGAAAAATAAAGTAACACATTTTTATTGGTTCGCTGTGTACTATGTCGTGTCGTTGTCTCATATGCAGTGTTTGCTTGTATACAGCTTATAGGTGCTATTGCAAAGAGTCTAAAGGTAAGACGTTTTTGAGACACAGTCTATATACATGCAGCCTATACATGCATATTCGTGCGGTTCAGGGTCATTGCCATGGTGTTGTCACAGCGGATATAGGTCAGTTGCATAGCTCATTTCACTGCAGACATGGATTGAAGGAGGCGAGTAGACGGATCATCAGAAGACTGGGTCCCAAAGCTGATAAAGCTGATTGGTAGTCAGCCTAATCTGCTGCACGGAACCAAAAACAGAAAAAACGGAGAAGAAAACTAACAACTAAAACCGCGTTGTTCAGAACAAACGGTCCTGGAGTTAGTTAGTTAGAGTTTAACGTCCCCTTTCAGCGCAAATATGGCTATATCAGAGACAAAACGGTCCTGGAACTGGAAATAGTCCGTGGAGGCAGTCACGAGGGAAGAAGAGATATCTCAACATGGATCCGGCATCACAACCTGAACCTCATCACTCTGTCTGGATGCGTAGCCTATTCCATGCAGCGCGTTCATCTTCACTTGTGAAGGCGCACAAATCAAGAAGAAGACTTGTAAACAGGTTTTTAGCCGTGATTGAACGAGTTAGTAAAGTTAAATAAACAGTATATTACAGTTAGCAACAACTTAGCCTTACCACTACGGGAAACTCACATGCCATATGAGATCACACATTGTTACCTGCCAACCGGCAGAGGTGAGAATCCCGTCTTTACCCCCAGCCGAAGCAGGTACTCGATTGTAAGAAAGATAGAGAAAAAGTAGGGGAGTTATGGATGAGGAGAGAGGTAAGTGAACGGGGAGGAAGTGATAAGTGCATGATGAGATGAGTCAGAGATAGAGACCGTGATGACAAGGTTGAAAAACATGCAGGGATGATTCCGGAGACAAGGTGAAGCATACATCGAGTCGACAGGAACTATCGGAGTTTGTCTGCAAAAGAGGCATATCAAATTGCCAAGAATTTTCTGTTTAATTTTTACACAAAACGTTGTCAGACGAAGCTGTGCAGTTGTTTAGTGCTCCGTAGACCATGTGACACCGCGGCATGTGATACGGTGTTTTGCGGTGACACGTAGGCCAAGTGGCACTATGCAAGCACGCGTGGCATCACGCCCAATTATTGTATAGGTGCTATGAGTAAGCCGGGTTCGCTTCAGGTGATCTACAGGATGCTTCAAAACAAAACAGTGCCTCAGAAGAAGTCAGATGTTCTAACATTGCGGAATATATTTTTATAAAACATAAAGAGTCACTAGTAAATGTCAACGTTTTCCTACTTCAAAGTTTGCGTTGCTGTACATCCTTAAGTTTAAACTACCACAAGTTGCAATCCAAACTGAATGTCTTACCTTTGTATAATATATTTAAATAAATTAAATATCTGGCAATAGGTAAGATATTTATTTTGGATTGGGAGTTTAGAATGCGATTTTGCAAATAATTATATAAAAATAAATTTAAATTTCGTCAAAATTCAAACACTACACGTCATTTCATTTCAGTTTATTTACATGAATTTTCAAAATGTCTCATAGGGTCGGTGAACACTATCCAGTCACAGTGCGTTAGTTAACACCGCTGTGTGCTCGAGCGAGCATTACAGACGGTGTCCATACATAATCTGTTCATTTAAGAAAAACGTTGCTATTTATCATTTGAACAAATAAATCATTGTCATTGTCAACGTACAAATTGCTAAAAAATACACGAAACATATCATCTCAATTAAATTTGCATGCAGACAGTTTGACCAGAACATTCTCGGGTTAATTCTGAAGTACACGAAAACAGCGCTACTCGGTACTTTTTCTAAAACTGTTGTCAAAATATCTAGGTTTTATTTAAAGAATTAGCGTCTCTCTTTTGCCGCACCCTGCATACGTACCTTAACGCCGTGCATACCCATATAATGCCTTACCGGTACGCGACTGTCGTACTGTTCTTTTGTTTAAAAGCAACAAGTTTGACGAGTTACGAATAACTCTGGCTTAGTCATTCGAGCACGACGGAGGTCGGAATAACGACCAGTAACGCATGAAAGAATAGGTTCAGCAAACCAACAGTAACCCTACATTCTGTTTATTATTTCACTCGCTGACAGCCATGGCGTGGGTCGGGTTTTCACCGCTGTTTGTCTGTTTGTTTTTGCAGACGATATCTCAAAAACAGATGCAAACTTGACTGGCATACAAATGTTCTACGAGGAGTTTTGGGAACGCACTTATTTTGGGGTCAAAAGGTCAAAAGTCAAGGTCACAACGTCTAAGTCGGTCTTCAGACAGAACGCAGTATTGCCGCTGCTGCTGCGTACGTAAGCGACGTTGGGTTTTCCCTTCTGTAATGCCCGGCTGCGCAAGCAATGGTAGCAACACCGGGTTTCCCCGCGTTATTTCCCTGCGTCCGCTTGCCGCTGGACGCTAAGATTTCCCCGGTGTGGGTTTTTGCACTCTTGTGAGTGCCGGCTTCTTCTAACCTTTAACGTCTCCGAAATGACATATTTTGTGTACTGTCGGTTGGAACGTAAAACCTTAACTCAATCAATTCTAATTGTCGTTATGTTCATTTCATGCCGCTCGAAGCCATGAAATGTCAACCGATTGGTGTGGAATGTGATCTTCTAACTCCGACTAAACTAAAGAGAACATATTTCAGCGGCGAGGACAAGAGGGAGCTGGAGGGGGCTAAGCCCACAAATGTCACAGATAACCCTCCAAACATGAATGATCCCCAAAACACGACTCCAATAAATTCGCTTTACTGCTTAATTGCGTTAATGGACTAAATATATGAAAACATCAAAAGATCAAATAGTCAAATTCAGAGCAAAATATTGCTCACTTAGTTATTAAATTGCTTTGTTCCTGGACCTCCCTGGGGGCATAGCCCCCAAGCCCCCACTATATACTCGCGCTACCGCGCTCGACATGACTCGGGGCTATTGCCCCCAAACAGCATATTCTGGTCTTGCCGCTGGTATATTTCGAAACAAGTTGGGATAAGGTCGACTATGGAGCGTGTTAAATCCTCCACTCAAAGAGAAGCGAATAAACTTCCTTGCCTCGCCCTATTCTGCCTTGGGTCGGATCCGCGGTTCCGAAAAGGGAAGGTGGATTATTGAGGAGCCAGGCCCATGGCTGGTGTGGGTTAGGGAACGAAGCTGCTGCGAAAAAAGGTCCTTAGGCGGAGTATCCAGAAATGAAACAGTTTTACTAATCAGACGCCAAGGCTGTCTCTAGTAGTATTTTGCACATGGGCTGTGTTAAATTTCATGCCCGGGCAGCTATCAGGGGCCCGATTGACAAAATACATGTATCTTACGATAAACTTAGGATAATCTTAGGATAAAATGTGACTTAGGAAAATCTTACGAAAAACTTAGGATGAACTTGCGCAAAACTTAAGATCAACTTAATAAGAAAAATGCAATTTCTCAAAAATAATTTTACATTTCTTCACAGAATTGTCTACATAGGCCTATATACAGGAATAACTTAATAAGTTATAAGATTGCTTTAGTAAATTACATGTAAAAATTTATGAAAATCTTAACTTTATAACTTAGGAAAACTTAAGATAAACTTAGGAAAAAACATACGATAAACTTAGGATTTTTCTTAAGATATTTTGTAATTCGGGCCCCAGATCCCGCAGACAACGGGGACGGCGGCTGGCCTATTCCCGCCACTTCGGTCCGCTTTTGTGTATCGTGCATACTTGCTTCGTGACTGAACAGTCCACGGAGATTGTGCTTCTTCGACGAACTTCGTAATTCGGTCACGACTTTCGGTATATAACCAGACCAGTGGGTTGCATATAATTAATTTATGTGCAGAGGCGATCCATCACAGCATGACAAAGTGTTAACCTCTTAGACACTCGGTCACGAATGCACCGACGGTTATGCACGCCAGAAAGAAAGAAGTTTTCTCTTGATAGAATTGCTCCTATCTGCATTGATGGTAATTTTATTGAACGTGTTGATTGTTACTGGCCTGCCTACACATAGTGTAGGGACAGTATTGTTTTGCTTGTTTGCGTCTGTCGTCGTCTGTCGTCATCTGTAACACTCCACGGCGGGCCTGCAGGCGGCTTCACCCGCGCAGGCCAGGCGATGACGTCATGCCGCCTCCAGTCTAATTATAGCTCCACCACGGTAACACTGCACGGCGGGCCAGTAGTATTACGTCTCGTTAAGGCGACATCTTGCTATATTAATTTTTTTGCATTTATTGTTGTGTCACTTCAACTACTGCGGTTGCATTTCAAATAGATACCTATCTATCTGTCTAAAAACAACTTAGCCACAGCAGAGGATTTAGCGGGACTGGGCAGCCGCCCCCTTTTCTCGCAGTCAACCGGAACAAAATGCTGCGTGAAATTTTAAGAAATATGCACAAAACTGGAGCAAACATTAATTGGTTATCATAAAAGCAAAATAGTTAAGCTTCTGGAGCCGTGCCTCAAGACCCCAATTTTGCTGGAGACTCTGTCCCTTATAGCCCCTAGCCCCCACCACAGACTCTACTGGGATGCCACTTAGAGTTGGTGCCCCAGACCCTCTATTCCCCTATTCAAAATATTGGATTCGCCACCGTTTGACCATATCTACTATCATGACTGAGTATACAGTATTTGTCCTAGTCTACTAACCAAAGTGACCATCTCTATTTGAGAATAAACATGGTTCAAACAAGTAAGTCGGTCCTTCTTCTTGTCGGGCCGAAATGTACTCTGGCCACGTCGCATGCTGCTCCCTGGTGAGTCACGGTGAGTATACCAACGAGACAGACAGACAGATGGACAGACGGACGGACGCAAGACCGTTACATTGCGCTTTCCGCTAGACGCGCGGCCAGCGTAATAA
>Ga0209780_1004314_pt1 | contig 10912 bp, 6 predicted proteins | sample WorMetexBAHAMAS2_FD_187384 | JGI IMG/M metagenome (GOLD analysis project Ga0209780, IMG submission 187384) | Marine gutless worms symbiont microbial communities from Max Planck institute for Marine Microbiology, Germany - Inanidrilus exumae... | ecosystem: Host-associated > Annelida > Digestive...
CTATTCCGTAGGACTTTCAATCCGGTTTAGTTCGCACGACTGTTCCTGTCCGCTAGCGCCACGGAAGTCTTTTGACATTCTGGCGCTTTACAAATCGGATTATTATTATTATTATTATAAAATCATTGTTCATCCATCTGCTATATGGCATTTTCTCCCTTTATGAAAGCCTGTCATTTGTGGTTAACAAAGTGATATCGCAGCTACCAGTCGACTCATCACGGCCCATGATCGAGATGACTGTCATGTTCAGTGTAGATTTGACGAGTTAACTATATATCTTTGACGGCAGTCGCTTTGTTCTTGCCGTGGTCACATGTGGTGACTAACGAGTGTGCATAGGATTCCAAATTTATAGCAAAATTTGATAATTTGACCTACCACCACAAAATTTGATGCAAGTAATCTTGCGCGACTGATGAGGGGTGCAGTGTCAAAGTGTTTAGTGCAAACACGACTTATCAGTGCATGCGGCATTTATTTTGCCGAAATTCTGACGTGTGTTTGTTTGCGTTTTGTAACTAATATTTAACTGTGTTCAGTTAGGCCTACAAGTGTACACTGTAGAACACAACACTTGGTCTAGTTCAGCTACGAGTGACGAGTTGACCGTGTGATAAGATACAGATGTGACAAGTTGACTGTGTAACGAGTTGACTGATAGCCGATATCGCCCCGATGGTGGCATTGGCAAAACGATTTGCTCCCGCCTATGTGTAATTCGGTCCTTTCCAGTTATTAGGCGATACTGACGACCACGGCAAATGATAGGCTCATAGTGATAGGCATTAGGCAGCCTATGACTTCCTATTCGTGTTCAATAATAGCCATGGTTGAATCTAGCTGGGTTTTCAATGCATTGTCTGCATATCATATGTTTTAGGCTTCAAAACTACTGGTGGCCATGCGTCCACGCTGGTTGGACTTTTGACATTGGTTTTTCTATTAATGTTCTGTAGTATTGATAGCTGTAAAACGCTGTTTTCGTGCTAGGGACTTGAGACAGACAGATGGACAGACATAAATCAGCTTCTGTTACTGTCCACAATGTGTATTTGTGGCAGGTGACATAATAGACATGTCGATCACATAACAGTTACATCATCCAGCCACTGGTAGGTCACACCATTACAATGAGTGTACCCATGTGGGAAGAATACGTCTCCGAAATGACCTATTTAATATCCGGTTGGACGTAAAACCTTAAAACTCAATCAATCAATCAACAAGAGTGTACCACCGTTTTTCTGGCTTGGCGCTGATGGCCGTTATATCACAGGTCGCCGAATGTGCTGCACATGATGCAGTATTTCTTCTCTAGTTCTGTATGAGAATACTCGCAGCATGGGCTTGACATTTCATTAGCTGTATTTTGATGCTGTACAGGGCTTTACATCTGGTGACTGATAGGACGCCGTGATGATGCAGAGCGTTGAAGAAAGTCGCCAACTGACCATCTGCTCGCTGTGTCAACTTGAGTTGACAGACCCGCGTTCACTGCCGTGTCTTCACACATTCTGTTTTCACTGCCTCAAAAAGCGCGCTCAGTCGCTGAATGATTCGACCATCTGTTGTACGGCATGTGGCGGCAAGTCCTCCGGGCAGCTGGACGATCTACCGAGGAACTCGTTCGTCGAGAAACTGATAAAAATCAATCAGCTTGCGACTGTCAGCAACTCACAGGAGACATCGTGCGACGTCTGCCGCCAGGACGACTCTCTGGGGGTCGTCATGGCAACGCATCACTGTGTCAACTGTGCGCAGAATCTCTGTGAGAAATGCAGCTCGTTTCATGGTCGCAGCAAAGCCAGTCAACATCACCGCGTTGTCCGCCTCGGCGTCGACTTGACGCCTCTGGACTTGCGAGGAACGCCACAGTGTGACCAGCACGTCGACGAACCACTCAAGATGTTCTGTGTCGACTGTACACGATGTATCTGCTTCTTGTGCTACGCCGAACAACACACTGGACACCGCTGCCAGGTACACACCAGACACCAGCCAGATGTACCGAATGTTCGCTTAGCATCTGTACAGAACTTTTCAGACTGAGGGGCCTTCAGTATGCTTATGTGTCTGCAGATAAACGGTGACAAATAAACTCGGTCCTTTGGCTGTTTTGATGAAAACACGTACCAGATATTTCACAAGGTAGTGTAGCGACACGTTTAAGGTGTGGTGGGATATTTATTGATGCCTTTATTACAAATTTGCTGTTCATTGTTATACTGTGAAAGAGTTTTGAAAATGACCAACATTCAGCGAAGTTATGGTGGCACCTTTTTGACGGACAGTGGCACGGAGGTTTTGAGCCACCCTGTATGTATGTGTGTGTGACGGAAGGACTTGAACAAGGTGGCTGATAAGTACAGCGCTGACGTGGATCGGGTCGTCGAGCGCGCCATTTTCCTGTTGGCGCAGGAGTCGAGCGACTCGGAGCAGCTTGCCAGGCGGCAGCACCAGTTCGAGGCTCAGCTCGTCCAGCATGAGATGGTCGTTCAACAGAAAGCTGCCAAACTCAAGTTCCTCGTCGAACTACATGCCAACGAACTGACGGACACGATCAGCGAAATTCGCGACGCCAGTGTCGAGAAATACAACGAGGCGAGGAGCAGCATGGACCAACGCAGGCGACTGACGGACGATTTGCGACGATATGCTGTCGAGGTCAGCTTCTCACATGTCTTTTGTCAATACCGTACGGTAGTTGTGTTGTGTGGGTACGGTGGTCAGCAGTGTTTATGTTTGGTCTGTCTGTGTGCATATATGATCATCAATGGTCCACCGTGAGTCCTGGAAATCCATTTATTTTGGGGACAAAAGGTCAAAGATCAAGGTTACGAGGCACCAAAAGAACATTGCCGGTGTTGCTCGTGACACTCTTGTGAGTGCTGGCTTGTTTTGTTGCATCTTAACCTGAATGTCGTCATCCTTCTTGACCTTAACCACTTTTGACGTGGTTGCGTGTTCACTCACACCAGCCCTTCTCTGTTCGTCTGTTGGCAGATAACTCAGAAAGTTACGGATAGGTTTTAGAGTACGGACTAGGGAAGATTGTATAAAATTGTGGAAAGTTAGGGTTAATTAGGGTCAGACAAAGGTAAAAATGGGTAAAGGTCGGATTCTTCTATAGCGCTACTTACCCGGCGATGCCGCGACCAGCCGTGCTGTACAACCGCAGGAAGTGGCAGTTGATTGGCAAGAGCCAATGGTGCAGGAACGCAATGCTACAGCTACAACACACACCACCGCCCCAATCAACCACACCAGGCCTTCACCCCGTAAGCATTCACCAGATGGCGTCGCCCGTGCGAGGAAGCAAACATCCGATTACAGCTTACTACTCAGTTTATCGACCTCGAAAGGATGAAAGGCTAGCAGGATGTTGCGTGACATTTTCCTGACACATTGCTGTGGGTCCGCTGCAGAAGGGGGGGGGAGGTCCCCGCCCTGTCCAGTATTGTGACCGCGGCTCGGGCGCGCTGTGGTGGCGTAGGTTCGTGACAAAGGTGCGGTGACTGACATGATTGACATGTTGACCGGCCTGGAGGCGCGAGTCAGCGAGCTGGAGCGACTACGCGCGTCACGTGACCTCAGCCGATGCCTTGTCTTCGATGACGTCACGCTCGTCCCGTGCAACCTCCAGCAGGTGCTTGCTGGCGGGAAAATAGACAACGTTGTCGGCGTGATAAAGTCGGGACGTAGCCAACAAGAACGAGTCACTGACGATGACAATTCGGGTACGAGGACTATGACCGCTACTGACCAGTAGAGTCTACTGCATTCATAATTGATGTTTATTGTACGTAAATTACTCCGTCACCTCGCGGCGTATTTACAGTGAATTCAGAGGACACAATAACGCCTATTCACGCCCAGAAGGCCAGTAGTTACTAGCGGCGACAGTTTTTGAGGCCGAGTGGCTTTAAAACTAGTTGTAACGAAGTTAGTTTGCGTAAACAGGTAGTAAATTTATGGCGATCTGCGCCTCCAAGAAAACTGATTGCAAGAAGCGACCGGTATATATACGCCGTGGGCGGGTTTATCCTTTCGCTAATAAAAGTATAGCACTGGCTCTAAGCTTACACACAGACCGATTAGAAGCCAGTGTCAAACCTACACTTGTAGTGAGGGGTGCCTTTAAAAAATTCAGATTTAGACTCACGCAAATTCACTGAACGCTACTTTTAAATATGAGTTGAGCGGTTGTCATTTTGTGTATTTTCAAAAATATTTATAGCAATAGTTAGTTAACTATTACTATTTATAAAATGTTATCTGAAACGTTTATTAGATGTGCGCTAGGAAGACGGTCAAGGAGCAGGAAGATCTTTATAATGAGCTGTTACCGTTTGCTTTAGCCGGTAAGTAAGTAAGTAGGTTTATTGGAACACACTTGCATCTATACATGTAAAGCTGAATAGATGAATAAAATACAATGTAACAGTAATAGAATACTGGATAAAAGCAGCAATAATACACAAGTTAGCAATCAGTCATTGAGATAAAAAATAAAATACTATGATGATGAAATGGTATGAAATATCTCTCTGGATGACAAACAGTAACCAAACTATGGACTCACAGTCAGTGCCAATCGAGATGAGAAAACGATACGCTGTATGAACGGCATCTCAACAGCAGGTCGACTCATAAACACCGATACTCTGAACACCTTCGGCACAGCCAGTATGCCTATGCTGCGTCTCTGTGCCAAATTTCATGCCGATCAGTCAAACCGTTTCCGAGATATGGCCATTTGTCGATTTTTAAGATAGCGGCCGTCCACCATCTTGGATTTGTAAAAGTTCGAAATGTTAACTGCCGGTACGATTCGGAGTTTCAGTGTGCGTCACCGTGTCAAATTTTGTGCTTATCAGTCAGACTGTTGTCGATATAGGGTCATTTCTCTATTTCTAAAGATGGCGGCCGTCTGCCATTTTGGATTTTTAGGCAGTGGCTAGTGGTCGAAGGACGTGTCAGATCAGTGTCAAGGGTTCACTGGTGTCAATACTACTGCCTGTGTGATTTTGTGGTGTTGAGTGAGTGAAGTGCTGGACCAGTCGGCAGTGGCTAGTGGTCGAAGGACGTGTCAGATCAGTGTCAAGGGTTCACTGGCGTCTATACTACTGCCTGTGTGATCTTGTGGTGTTGAGTGAGTGAAGTGCTGGACCAGTCGGCAGTGGCTAGTGGTCGAAGGACGTGTCAGATCAATGTCAAGGGTTCACTGGTCGTTCGCGACTGCAGCGAAGACGGCAAATGTGTGACCGTCGAGAACACCAGCACAAAGGTAACGACACCGCCAGCTTCTGTCTTTGCACACTGGGCCGCGTCGTACAACAGAGAAACCTCGGGGATAATGACAGAGCAGTTTGTAGATACTCGTTCTGTCACGCAAGCAACTCAAGGCGATCGTACATGAGTCCGCTGCGTTAACCAACTCTATCTGCGTTTAACGTCCGATCGTCGTCGACATTAACCAATCATCCTGTTGTCCAGTTGGTTAAAAGTAGTTATATAGAGATTGTCATCTCGTTTATCTGTTAAACGTAAACAACTAGACGAAACAACGGGTGTGACGGAAAAGGACCGACCCTAACCCCAACCCCAACCCCAACCCAACTGCTTTTAGTCTTTTTCGCTTTTTAGTCACAGTGATTGTCAACAGACATCACAGCATCGAGACTCTATGCTTACTGAGTCACTCACATAGACATCATGTCATGTCTATGGTCACTCACAGTGGTCGGTGACGTCACGGCAAGATGACGCACAACATCCGCCCGACGTCGTGCTCCGGACACAAGAAAAAGTCGCCAAGCAGTATAACTTGGTACCAGCCAAAGGGCGGTGACGCTCTGCGGCTGGGAAGGTAACCGTACGTCTAGCATCGCACTAGCCAGACTTTAGCGGTCTAAGCAACTACGGACTGAAAGCGAGATGATCAACCGCCTATACACTGCTCTGTGTGCAATACTGATGTGTTTACCTTTACGTTCAAAGTGGCGCGGTGGCACAGCGTTGGACTTTCGATCAACAGGTCGTGGGTTCAATTCCTGCTCGGGGCAAAGCTGCGTAACAACCTTGGGCAAGTTGTTCACACCTATGTGCCTCTGTCACCAAGCAGTATAACTTGGTTCCGGCCAAGGGGCGGTGATGCTCTGCGGCTGGGAAGGTAACCGCAGGCCTGGCGGAAAGTAATGGCAGCCTACCACCGGGCTGCCTGTACACCGGGATCAGCTCCGGGCCCAACGCTCGGTAACGAGTATTAGAAGCTTTTACCGTTTACCTTTAGGTTCACTTACTGTTGGTTTTGTGAGTGACGTGTTGGGTGACGTTAAACACTGTGACGGTTGCAGACGCAGTATCTCGGAGGCTGGACTCTGACACGCAACATTGACGGCGACGACCTCATCAAGTTCTCTCTGCCACACGAGCTCAGCATTTCATCACGGGCCAAGATCAAGGTAGACGTGAATTCACACACTGTAGACAGAGAGAGAGAGAGATTCCTTCATCAATGGCGACTCTGATTGACAGGCCTTAGATTAGATCAATTCCTTGTAAGAACCAGCTCTTGTCTTTTTGAGTTGCCACACGCTTCAGTTTTCCTCGTAAATGAACTCCGCGTTTTACGTTATTTTTTGTTAAACGATACGTGATGAGTTTATGTTATAAATTGAATTGGAAGAAAATGGTCTGAGAGGAACGCTTTAAGCAGGTAAATTGTCATGCTGAGGAAATGAAGTATTTGGCCTTTTGTGAATGTATATTTCATATCAAAAGAACGGGGGTGAGGACAAGGCGGCTTGGGGACTAAGCCTCCCCAAATGCCACAGATAGTCCCCCAAACATGAATGATCCATCCCCACACTCAAAACATGACTCCAATAAATTCGTTTTACCGCCTAATGTATGTGTTTGTATTATGTAAGCATTAATGGATGAAGTATGTGAAAGCACCAAAAAGTCAAATAGTCGAGTCCCGAGCGCAATATTGTTCACATACGGCCGGTTTTCACCGCAAATTCGTCTCCCATTAACGTTAATCAAATGGGAGATTAATTTCCATTAATTAATTGGAGTTAATATTTCATTAATTAGTGGCGTTTGTCGTCGGCGTTGTCTGTCGTCGTCTGTAACGCTGCCGGCGACGGCCGCCGCCGGGCGCGTGGGCGGTTCGGCAGCCGACAGTGCACGGCGGGCCAGTATGGTTACGTCCGGTTAGGGCGACAGTTTGTTACATGTGTGTGTGTTTTAGAGGTGAGGCATATAGCAGTCGGCGGCCTTACAGCAGCGCTAGACTGCGCCTAGTCATAGAGTCAGGTTGATGTGTATTTGTGAGCATCATTTCTCAGCTAGAAGTTGACAGTGTCCAGTGCGTGTCTCTGACTGGTGGTGGACAAGTGGTCAAGTGTCCAGTGAGTGCGTGTCTGTCTATGACTGGCGGTGTGCTACTGCAGCTGTGGTGTGCGGGATGCAAGCCTGCCGGGGACTCGGTCTGTGACGTCGAGACGACGCAATCGACGTGGGGGGTCGGCAACAACATCGTCACTCGACTTGTCAATCAAGCCGGCGAGGTGTGCTCTGACGTCACTCCAGTGTTGTCACGATTGTAGTAGATTAAAGCACACGGGGGAAGTGGTTTGGTGTGGTTTACAGACAGACAGACAGACAGACGACAGACGGACGGACGATAGCATATAGCGAAGTGGGTTGGCGTCTGGGGAGCCCTTCGTCTGTAAAGTGTATAGTGTAAACTGTTTATCATTTAGGTGTATGCAGGCACAAGGCAGAATACGTAAGTAAGTAAGTAATAAAATTTGACTAAGCGCCATGATCATTCGGTAGAATGAATCAGAGGCGCAAAGAATGAATCAGAATTTCTAACAATGTTTCGATTTCGGGGTGAGAATATCGGTGCTTTGAAGGTCATAATGAGCGTAGACATGTATCAGTGGCTGACAAAGTCAGTCAACTCGGCTCTGAGTTCAAACCGTTTAGTGCTCGACTACTCAGCGCAAATATTTAACGAGACTCTTAGCTGTCGCAGAGGGACCGCGTGACGCACCTTGTCGTTTGAAAATAGTACTGAGTTAATTCTATGTTGTAGCAATGTTGACGACATTGAGTGTGAAACGCTGTAGCATCCGAGCGAGTGTCGTATCGTAGCACTGTTAAAGGTAATATAATACCTGTAGTAGGCTGTGTACATGGTGGCGCTGGCGCAGAACATCGGTCCGTTAGCCACTGTGAACGAGAAAGGTGCTAGTGTACATGTTCTGACCGATTTTCAACTCAGACTCGACGGTGAATATTTAATGAAGCTATCGTTAAAGTCTCCACCACACCTTAACCGTGTCGCTACACTACCTTGTGAAATACGTGACAGCTCAGCTGTTTGGCTAGCGTTGACAAATCGCCGTGTTTTTTTGCGTCAGCCTATAACATAATGGCGATTTTGTGCGCAGGAGAATGCGACACATCGTCAGACGACGATCTACTCGTGAGCATTCAACAAAGCGCAGTGCACTGCGACTAGATACACATTACACACTGCTTGCGCGTTAATTCACGTGTTGAGTTGATGTACAGTAGCTCATCTGCATTGTTCTAATGCCGGAAACGCGTTGTTTTTTTTTGCTGGGAAAATTAACTCTGTGACATTTCGGAATTTAGTTAGTTATAATCAACAGCTGATATCTGTTTAAGTTATGTGCAGTCACTGCGTTATAACAACAAATTTAAAGTATTTACTACAAACGAAGATTGCGATTTGTAGCAAGCTGTATAGCAAATATCTTAAACGGCGCCTAACATCGCGCTATATGTCGCCGATCGGTATTGTAGGCCTAGCAGTGAGTCGAACACGGCACTTCACTTTGCAGACTGTAAAACGCAGCCTCGTGTTCTGTCCGACAGTTTGTGAACGTTGGACTGGGACAGTGGACAGTGGGCCTAAACATCCGATGAAAACTTAACTATGCAACGTCGTTCATTGTTGTGAATGTTTACAAACAAAATACAGCAGTGAGTGGACGCAGGCTTAGTGTTGAACAAAATATCTTAAATGCGAAGTATATTTACAGTAAAAAGGTAGCGCTACACATTTGTATGAAGACGAGTGTATTTCTCGCTGTCGTTTTGTGTCTGCTTGGTGAGTTTAAGTTTGATTAACAACGTGTTGTCCTAACGGGACGTAACCGTACTGGCCCGCCGTGCAGTGTTGGCCGTCCGACTGCTTACGCAGCAGGCCCGCCCGCCCGCCGGCAGCGTTACAGAAGACGATGACAGACAACAGACACCAGTTGGAAAACCCCCAATTTTACAGTTTTCTCAACTTCATCGTTCTCTGGTGTCACCATCTAGCGGCGTAAAGACAAAGTTGAAGGCGGGTGCACAATCACCCTATCCAATCGTACCAACCAAAACCGTTTCTATATTCAAACGCCTTAATTCATACGTTAACAACTTTGTCGTTCAAAAACGTGACGGATAAAAACATCAAACTTTTTCACCGCTCCCGGCCATGTGCCAAGTCCAGCGCCAAAGGAGGTCCGTATACCGTACCATTCTTGTACCTCTACAACGTGTAGGCCTAAATTTGCCGCTAGGAAACGTCAAAAATTTGGGGAAAATGCACCCACTAAATTTAAACCCAAATAACTCCGAAACCCTTCGAGCGAATGCGGCTAAATTTTTGTGGGTGATTTAAACTGAAGCTGTCCACAAACATTCGAAATTTTATTTAAAGACGCCCAAAATTTATATCCGCTGTTGGGCGTTTATATTTCGAAATTGCATAATTTTTTCGTCTTTGGGGCCCCATGTACCCACCCGTGCACCGATGGGGTAAAGTTAGTGGCATGGTGGAGTCGACATTTTGTTTACTGTCCTCGCTAAAAAATTCACTGCATCGGTGCAACGTGTCGCCCTCAAAATCACCCTAAGTTGTAAGTAACCGAAATAGTAAGTAAGTAAGTAAGTAAGTAATGCTTTTAATTGTCGAAAACTGCCGAAAGGCTGCCGGTAAAATGACGTTCTCACTGTGAGGATGTGCCTATCGTTTAATTTAGTAAACGTGTACACGAAACTACTACTTCGAAACTTCGAAAAAACTTAGGGTTTTTATCCAACAAAATGTTATGTTCTTACCGCACCGCGTTAGCTAGTTACTGTGACACTACTTTGTTCAACTACATTCGTTTTTTAACTTGTTTTATATGTTTTATTTCAACTATATGTATTTTGTAAAACTCTGCGCATGTCAGTGTTTAATGAAGAACTATACTTACTTACGTATACAAGACGTTTACACGCAATATGGCGGCCAATAACAAAACGCAGATGGTTCTCAGTCTCGTGACTGAGAACCATCTGCGCATTAGAGGTAGTTATACGACTATGCACTATACAAATCGACGTATACTTTACTTTACTTTAACAGCTTTACAGAAAATAACAGCAAACATTCGCCTATGACGTTTTGAATGAAGTTCATTTCATTTGATTATCGTCTAATTTCGCGTTGAGTCGCAGCCATCTCGCGTTAATAGTGCCATTTATACTTAAAACTACTTTTATTAACTAATAATTTTTAATACCAAATTTTGTCATTGCGGCCATATTTCTTTACTTTATCGTTTAATTTTTAAACGTTCGCACGACAACTACAGTCCTCCCACTCGTCCTATAAATTCTATATTTTTGAAATTAGTCCTATATTGTCCTATATTATTATACAAGAACTCATCAGGAGATGAGATAGCAAACGTGAACTTTTTACGACGATATGGCACGTACGTACTTCAAAATACTAAAAAGAGAACCTACTTCGTTTAACCAATTAGACGATAGCTAGCCAAGTACTGCGCATTCAGTCTTCAATTTATGAATATGAATGGAATGAATG
>Ga0209780_1004315_pt1 | contig 10910 bp, 9 predicted proteins | sample WorMetexBAHAMAS2_FD_187384 | JGI IMG/M metagenome (GOLD analysis project Ga0209780, IMG submission 187384) | Marine gutless worms symbiont microbial communities from Max Planck institute for Marine Microbiology, Germany - Inanidrilus exumae... | ecosystem: Host-associated > Annelida > Digestive...
AGAATGGCGCGTGGTGGAAAATCTATAAGTTGTTGTCAGTCGGTGACGTTGAGTGAGTTACAATGAAGTAAAATCAACAATGCGTGATTTTGAGGCTATTACGTGAGACAGCTGTTAATGACGTCCCATAGCAGTCGACGTACAGACATGGTCAGTGAAATCCCATGATCCTCTCATTCTAATCTAAGTAAGTAAGTAAGTAGATTTATATAGTGCAGTTATCGTCAGGAACCTCTAATACGCTAGATGCACTAGGGTTAACCCTAACCCTAATAAGCTATATGCACTAGTGTCGAGCAAACAAAATGTTTAAGTAAACGTCTGAAACAGTCTGCATTGATCGTTGGGTCAGCAATAAAATGCAGTCTTTTAGTTGAGGATGGAAATCAGAGAACTGTAGTCTCAACCAACCAATCAACGTTGAGACAGTGTGTTGGTTGGTGGCTGCATGTGTAGGGTTAGGGTTAGTTAGGGTCGCTAACCCTAACCCAATCAACGTTGAGGCCATTGTGTTGGTTGGTAGGGTTAGGGTCATGCGTCCCACAGGTGGCGTGTATTGGTTGTGGATTGAATGTTGCAGAGATTTGATGCCGAGTGACAACTAGGGTTATTAGTAGATTGTGTGGACTCCCATGTGACTGACTTTCTGCTCGCTGACTCTGATGCTGGTATTAATCTGTGCTACGTACTATCAGAAACATTAGTATGTGATTGTGTGATGAATGGGGACCGGCGTGACATGATGATGATTAGCGTGTTGGGTTCAACTCCACTTTCATACTTTGACTGCAGACAAGTTGTTTACTGCTAGTTCCATTGCATCATATGGCGCTGTTCAAACGTTTTATTCAATGTTTCATTTGTATTGTATTTTGTCTAGTTTGATAGCTGCTAACACAACAGCTATATCCACCTCACATGAACTGGCGACCAGACAGAATCAGCTGTTGCAACGTTCACTCTGTGGCTTTTGTGTTGCAAACTCTGCTTATTGTTTTGTCCGGAAAAGTTTTTACTACTTTGTTGTAAATTTGAATAACTGAGTAAAGGGTTTGGTGTGGACTGTGCAAAGCTGGCAGCAGTGATGAATGTAGATTGAAATGATTGACAGCATTGATGAGTGTCAGTCTCTGCAGCTGATGTTGTGTATGAGATGATTGACATGGCCATGATGATGATGATGATGATGTTTTTGTTTTGTTGTTGTTTTGAGGTCGTGTCACTAATCTACGACGCTGTACATACATTGTACTGGACGAGGCTGACAGAATGTTTGACATGGGATTTGAACCTCAGGTACACGACAGACAGTTGACTCAAATAGCAAGAGTAATGTCGGTAGTTTAGTCTGGTGATTGGTGACAATCAGAAGATGAAAGTGACTAGGCCAGGCCAGTGAACATTAATGTCATCATTAACCATCAGAGATCTGACTAGGCCAGGCCAGTGAACATTAGTGTCATCATTAACCATCAGAGATCTGTCAATCTACCAGACGATTACAAGTAGAATTGTGAACTGAAGTCACGCAGCACAAGTTATACAGACCCAGTGACAAGTTGGGGATGCTGGTGAATGCTAGTGGCATGATGCAGACAGAGCCACACAGCAGTCTAATTGGTTGCTGCTGATGCTGCTGTTGGTGTGGACGTGTGAGTAGGTGATGCGTGTGGTGGACAACGTCCGTCCAGACCGCCAGACAGTCATGTTCTCAGCTACATTCCCTCGTCAGATGGAGGCGCTAGCTCGACGTATCTTGACCAAGCCGGTGGAGGTGCAGGTCGGAGGTCGAAGTGTCGTCTGCAAGGACGTCGAACAGTACGTGGTGAGTAGCAGTTCACTCTGTAGCCATTGTGATTGACTGACTGACTGACTGACTGACTGACTGACTCCCCCATGTTGTATGCAGTTGCATCTGTTCTTTGCTGATTGATGATGTGACTGACTCAGGTTTTCAGTATAAAACATTGGCTTTCAATAAGTTGTCCAGTCTGTCCTGTCCTTGTGTTTAGATTGTCCTGGAGGATGGTCAGAAGTTCCTGAAGCTGCTGGAGCTGCTTGGCCTGTACCAGGAGCAGGGCAGTATCCTTGTGTTTGTACACAAACAAGAACATGCCGATGAGCTGATGAAGAACTTGATGAGACATTCGTACAGCTGTATGTCCATCCACGGCGGCATTGACCAGTATGACCGCGACAGCATCATGGACGACTTCAAGTCCGGCAACGTCAAACTGCTTGTTAGTAGTCATGTCATGGACTAAGTAAGTAGTAAGTGAGTTCAACACCGGTTGATGATGGTGGTGCATTATGTGAGATGATATCTATGATTCTCAGAGACCCATCATCACTCAGTGAATGAATATTGCTCAACAGTTTTAACCTAAGTATTACAATGCCACAAACTATTTATGATTTATTTGAGACGAGGTTTTAAAAGTTTTGCGATTCAAGGAAAAATGTGAATTTGACACTTGAGATTTGAAAAGAATGATTGGAATCAATTTCTTGCACAGTTTTAGATTCAAGAGGGAGATTGGATTTGCAGTTTGTTCATTGCTGATTCTTAGATAACTAATTTGAATTTGTTTAGATTCTGTGTACAAAAAATATTAAAATCAGTTTATATAGAATTGTTTACTATGTTGCAAAAATGCCTCTTTGTGAATCAATTTTATTTTATTTTTTATGTGCGGAATACGAATGAAATTTGGCATAAATGATTGTGAATTTGTATATTTCACATATGTTGACATGTCATTTTATGCAATATAAATTAGTTTTCATTTTTCATTTGTATAACAATAATATTGTGATAAAATGTTGTAATGAAACGGATGCATTGTTGCAATAAACATTGTCAAGTCTAAGTGTCTGCTCACAATGTTCAGTGGATTCTTTTCTGTAGAAAAGTCGGTGGCTGTGAAAGACTTTGCCGTGTTCACAAAGTCAAAAACTTCACCTATTTCTGTTTCCCTTGACCAGATAGTGTGACCACTTTTGTGGCAGTGAAAAATTAATAGTCCTTGTGTAAATTTACTCCGGATTTTCCAAACCATAAATTATTAAAACTGTTGAACTTTTTTAAATGAGAGTTACTCAGAAAGAAAGAAAAAACGGCAGGAGGGCATTTATTGAGCCAGCGTGTAGGAATGTGTGTGTATGTGACAGATAGCGACGTCGGTGTGTGCTAGAGGTCTTGATGTCAAAGATCTTATCCTTGTTGTCAACTATGACTGTCCTAACCACTACGAAGATTATGTACATCGCTGCGGGTATGTTCTACGTACACTATGTCTATAAAAAGTACACTTGACCTCAGCAAACAGAGAGTATCCCAAGTCTGTCAACAGCACTGATAAATAGTTGGTCACGTCACTTGGTTAATTAATTAGTTCAAAGGAAGGCAGGATGTGACGACCCCCAAGATCATTGTCGGTGTCTCAGTGTTTCTGAAATCTCACAGAAACTATGTCGCTAGTTCCTGTTCTAATTGATTCATGAAAGTTTGCACTGCACGTTGTGAATTGTGAACGCCACAAAGTCATGTAGAAGGGTCTTAGTAAGCCAAATAGTTGTTTCAAAGCTTTGCTACATGCAAAGTCCGAATGAACGTCACACTCCTAGCCACAGTGCATCACCACACTTTGACTGGTGCAAATTTCTTGTCCCATTGAGGGTAGGAGGCTGAGTTGGCCTGGGTGGCTGGTTATACTCACCAAGGCAGTTTGCCCGTCTGAAGACGGTCACCCATCCCAGTACGAACTAGGCCCGACGTAGAGTGACCTAGTTGGATCATGCTCCAGTGTGGTGGTCTGTCGTAATGATGATGTTGTCTGTAGACGGACGGGTCGCGGTGAGGTGGTCTGTACCACGTGCTGCAGTGGTCTGTAGTGAAGATGATGTTGTCTGTAGACGGACGGGTCGCGCCGGTCGACACGGCTTTGCCTACACGTTCATGTCGACGTCTCAAGGCAAGTACGCAGGAGAAATCATCAAGGCATTGGAACTGTCATCAGCAGCCATCAGCGAGGAACTCAGTCAACTCTGGGACTCGTACAAGAAACAGGCCGAGGCGGTAATGTCTCTCTGTGTGTGTGTATGTGTGTCTGTCTGTCTGTCTGTCTGTGTATGTGCGTGTTTGTTGGCTGTGAATTGAATTGTGTGAAGAACGTTGGTGGTGAAGATGTGAATCCAGTGATTATTCTCTGTATCTCTACTTTTGTTTCCTGCTTGCAGGTTGTATTTCTGAGTTAGTTGACAGTGACAACAATTATTTTTAACATTTTTCAACCATCCGAGCTTCAGTGCATTGGTCGAGTGCGTGTCATATCTCAGACGTTTGCTGTTGGAAGTCCTGGCCAACTCTTGTGTTTTCTTTGATTTCTAGTTAGTGTAAACTGGTTTATTGTCTTTCAACAGAGGGCACCACTTTATGTTAATAGTGTTGATGAGAATAGATTTAACAGGTGCATTTAGGACAGAGTCTGTCAGAGTAGCATTTAGTTAAATATTTGCAGAAACTGGAAGTGTAGTTGCGTCATTGAGACACTGAGAGAATGGTTAGTGGTAGAAGTGTGGTTAATGGTCTGGCGTGTTGTTGATGGTGTGGTGTGTCGTTAGTGTTCTGGTGTGGTGTGTAGGAAGGTCGTAAGGTGACGAGTTTCAGTGGGTTCAAAGGGAAAGGTTTCAGGTTTGATGAGACAGAAGCTCAACTTGCTGACGAGAGAAAGAAACTTCAGAAAGCAGCGCTTGGTCTGCATGACTCGGATGAGGAAGAAACTGCGCTCGATGTGAGTGAACCTCACGAGTGTGTCACAGACAGACAGACAGACAGAAGCACGTCTCGTCTGTCTGCCGATGTCTCTGTCGTCAGTTAGAGTCGTTGTAACGTGACGTTTCTAAATGTACTCAAAAATCACGTTGTCATCTTGACATTGAAACTAACCTACAGGTGTCTTCTTTGTGCACAAAATCAGTTGACATCTAACTCATGCTTTCTGCGATTATTGCATTTGAAGTCGGCAGAGTAATCACAAGGTCAAGGTCACAGGAGGTCGTTGAAGTCCATGTTGTGATTGTGTGTAGATTGATCAGAAGATAGAGGAAATGTTTGCGAGTCGTAAGCGAGTGAGTGAAGTTACCAAACCAGTCGGCTTTGTCGCTGGCGCTAACAACCCGGTGATAGCGCCAAGTCTACAACAGGCGCCCTCTGCTGACAACCTTCAGAAGCTGGAGATTGCCAAGCGACTTGCGTCTCAGATCAACGCTGCTAAGAACCTCGGAGGAGAGCAGGACAATACGCAGCAGGTTGCGGCGGCCATACTGAGGGGCGACATGTCGACACCACAGATATCAGTACGTCTGTGTCACGTTTCATCACTCGTAAATGACAGTAGATTTACGTTTACTGAAACTGTCAGTGCAGAATTATGCCATGATTGCATTGTCTGTCTGTCTGTCTGTCTGTGTTTGTGTCTGTCTGTACCTGTGTCTGTGTGTGTCGTCTACTAGTCCAAGACGATAGCGGAGCAGATGGCGGAGAAGATCAATGCAAAGCTAGGATATCGTCCTGTTCAGCCGGTTGAGGAGGAGAAGGAACCGGAAGCGCCTCCAGCAGAGACGTTCAAACGCTACGAGGAGGAACTGGAGATCAACGACTTTCCACAGACAGCTCGCTGGAAAGTGACGTCCAAGGCAAGCCGTTCAGTCACCTCACCCACCTCAACTCATTAGTCATGTCTAGTTGAACCACCTCAGTGCTAGTGATGGATGTCTAGTGCCATATTGAACGTTGAACATGCCGTCCGATGGTGGTTTGACACTGTTAATTAACAACACATTCAACCTCTGTAACCTGCTCTGAACGTCCTCTAAAGTTTGCTTTCCAAATGTGTCTAGCAAGAAATTGACAGCATCACATTTGATAAACGAAAAACGGCGGATGATGATGATGATGCGTGTCACGTGATGCTCCAGTATATAAGACGCCTGATTCATTTGTTGATTACACCACTATTTAAATAGTTTACTTACTTACTTTCTTAGTTACTTTATTTACTTCCTTAAGGTCATGTTCGTTCCATTTCCAGGTCGGAGGTCAAGCCTGGCTTTGGTGTTTGGGTCGACTCTTCTGAGTTGACCTAATAAATTGGGTCTCAAATGTCCGGCCGTCCGTACGTCTCCAAAAAGTTTCTTCGATTTGAATGAAATTTGTCATGTAGGTAGAGGTTGATGAGTGATGCACGACGGTATGCAGTATGACCTGATCCAAGGTCAAGGTCACGAGCCCTTCAAAGTTGGAAATCCTTCCATTTTCCATCTCCTCCACCATTTACAATGGGAGCTGGCAACTGACCACTGATTCTTAAACTAGGGCGCAATATCTAAATTCGATTGGGCCAGATTTTTGATATTTGTCGTAGTTTTTGTGTCACGTGACTTTGAACTTGGCTGAAACGTCAGTTGTTGTTGTCAGATTTTTTTCTCTTGATCATCAATGAAATTTGGTGGGAAGGTAGAGGTCGATGAGTGATGCACACTACAGATATTTGAGATGATTTCTAGCAGTGAATTCTGCTTGTCAAGGACATCTTCCACAAATTGCTCATAAAACTATGGCAGTGATTTAGGGTTAGCCCCAGATTTCTATTTACTTACTTAATGATACTGTATTATGTTCGGATTACATAATTTTGCATGGCTGCTGGTTTACATGTAGCACTTGTGTTCTAGCGGCAGTTATCCTGTAAGACACTGTTCATTGTAGGTCAAGTCATTGGCCTTCTAGGTCAACTCCTGTAGGTGAAGTCCTTGTCCTAGTAGGTCAGTTCCTGTAGGTGAAAAAAAGTAAAGTCATGTTGTTGTATGTGATAATACAGGAGGCGTTGAATCAGATCTGTGAATACTCGGAGGCCGGGATCACAGTCCGCGGCACTTACTACCCACCCAACAAGGAGCCGAAGGAGGGAGAGCGTAAGCTGTACCTTGGCATTGAGGCAACCAACGAGCTGGCAATACAGAAGGCTAAGACAGAGATCATCAGACTCATCAAGGAAGAACTGCAGAGGCTTGTACGTACCACGGTCATTTCAACTGCTTCTACTTGTAGTATTATCGACTGTAATGGTAGTAGTAATATATACTAATATAGCACGTTATCTATTACTGCTAGTATGTAGTACTGGCCATAACTTTGTAGACCAATTTTAAAAATTATTTAACTGGCAGATTCCCAAAGAAATTGTCAGTTAACAATATGGTAGAAATTTCCACTTACCTGAACTACTCAACCTTGTGAAATTTAAAAATTCAAAATAACTGCCAAACTGTTACTCTATCAAAATTCCGCTTTATGTGAACCTTTACAATGATTTAACAAAATTTCACAACATTCAAATGAACAGTTCTATGAAAAATATCATAATAATGAGTTACTTACTGTTTGAACTACAGAATGCAGATAGCAGTGTTGAAAATGTGATCTGACGACAAAACTCGGTGAAGTTTATTCAACAAATGATGATATTGCTCATCCAGCTGTCATGGTTGTCATGGCAGCAGTGTTAGAGTTAGTGTTAGTAGCTCGTACCGTTAATGTCTTCGTGTGTTAGCACGCATTTGCAGATGACCAATCAATCGCTCACATGACATAGTTTTAATTGGCTGCTGGGTGTATTTTTAGTTTTTTTGTGAAAAGTCTCTTGTTACAGTTGCCTGCAGCAGACAAAGTTCATTCTACCGAGCTTTTTAGCATTCATGTGTTAAATATTTCATGTGTTAAATATTTTTTTCAGTGTTTGTATTTGACGGCGGCTGATACTGGTGCTGTTGATTTACTTGTCGCACAGTCCTAGGCATCAGTTCCAAGTGATGCAGACACATCCCCAGATGTTCACCATAGAATGTAGACATAGAGAGGTGTGCAGTATTCAACCTCTGTTTACTGTTATATGCTCAAAATAGACAGAGATGATAGTTTCTGTATGTCATAATGCCTGTCTGTTGCAGCAACACACCTACCAGCCGATCAACAAAGGCCGCTACAAGGTGCTCTGAAACAGCGAGTTCTGCAACAAACATTGTGACCGGTGTCTGTAGGGTGGGCCAGAAAATGGCACTGTGGACGAAATGCATTGAAGTCTGCCACAGTCATGCATTTTAAAGATGCAGCAGTGACCAACTTTGGCCCACCCTGTATGTTGTGACTTGAATGATTGGCACTAATAGATACACGGTGACTCAGAAATGAGATGCACTGTTGTGACTAGCACTCGATATGATTCCGGTGGAATAATCAGAGTTGCAGTTATATTTATAAGAATTATTATTACTGTAAAAATTACAGTTTAAGACAGTGACTAGAGGTGACATCGGCTAGGTCACACACGCCGACAGGCAAGGGTTAGGGTTAGAATTATTATGACAGTTTACAACAGTTACTAGAGATGACATTGGCTACATCACACACGCCGACAGGCAACGGCTGGACATATATCGGTTACTGTTTGTCTGTGTGTATTAGTACGCTTACGGATTTCTCCGACTAAAATTTTGCGTGGTGGTTATCGGCATCCTGGGCAGGGAATCTCCCATTTTGAGGAACTTTGCTCCCCAAGAAGCCCAAAATCGGACGAATCGGCCAGCTACTGGGAAGTAAAGTTGAGGGTGTGAAGACCCACCATAGACATGAGGCTACAGATGCGCCGTTCATGGAATATTGCGCGGCGTGTGGACGTAGGTCGGCATGTGTGGATAGAGGTCAGTCCGTCCACACTCACGTGATAATTGATATTATTTCTGCAGCACGCGTTCTCAACGTGAGAGTGTGTTATTTTAGTCATGTAACGTGTGACGTTATGAGACGGTATAGGTGGCAGCACTGACGTCCTGAATGCTGCGTTTGTGACAGTAAAACTGTTCCAACAAACAATCAGAATCCTCACAGACAGACAGACACACACAATGTAGTTGCGTGCAAAATGGTTTGTTTTTGTTGTAGTTTTGCGATGTAGCCCGTGTTGTCTTTAGAAACATGACGTAAATTTGTTAAACATCTGATTAAGTCCACTCCTGTGTGTTGTCACGTAATTCTGAATGAAGCAGACATCCCAGACAACCAATGAATATTCATGGCAGTGTCCAGTGGCGTATTGAGGGGCAGGTGACTGGGGCAGCTGCCCAGGGTACCAAGGGTGTGGGGAGAGCAAAAATAAAGCGAATCTGCATAACGAAGAACATGTGATTGATTTTATATAATCAGCGGGGCACAGTCTGGAAATCTTGCCCAGGGCACCAGAAACCATAGTGTCAGTGTCATGCCCAACGTTTTGACCATGAATTGTCACGCTGGACTTCCTAGACAGTTTTTTTAAAATTGGCTGAACCAAAAATATGGCTGATATTCGGATTAGCGGTATTTTGTCGTGGATTTTTAATTTTCAGCTAAATTACTGTTGGACTTTAGCGGAATTTCAGCTGAAAAATTTGAAAGATGTTGATGAAATAAACGGTAAATAGCAGTTGCAGTGCAATGCAATGTTTGAAGACTGGACTAGGACGGTGACGTCAACGTCTCATGTCATGAACGTGATGAACAACAGTCTTTACTGAAAGATCCATGCATGGATATGTTTCCACGTGTGGCCCTTTTAGTACACTGTACTTATTTCTCGTTCCACAAAGGGTAGGGGGCTGAGTTGGCCTGGGTGATTTGTTGATTTCTGACCGTTTCCAACGCTTCAGTTGTGTCCAATGTTTAACTGTGTTCTGCACAGATACATCGTTTATTGCAGTTACTTGGCACCAACACCAAACATACAGTTTGTTGACAAACAATTAACAGTTAATAACAAGCAAACACGTGACCAAGGCAACTGTGAATAAGTCATTAACATCCATACTAACGCTGTTCACTTGTCTGCCTGGGGGGAATATTCAGCCCGTGAAACAGTGTTAAACCAACTGCGGATTTTGGGGTTAATAAGTTTATTTTTTTAAATGCCAGAGAAACTATATTTTGAGAGGATGCAATGGGAGCCCAATGCATCCCAGGCAGGTGATTCACGGCTGTAGTCGCAGGTGAGTCGTGGCTAATGACAGGTACAGTGGGTCACTTTATCTTTTGCTAAAACCTTAGTCTAAAATCTTAGTCTAAAACCAAAACTCAATCTGAACGACTAAAACCTGGTTTTAGACCGCGTTCAGATTAAGTGAAAAATAAAGTGATTTGGTTTTAGACCAAAGTCTTAACTCTAAGAGATTAGTGATAAATCATAATTGCCTATCTAAATGCATTAGGACGGTTTGGTTTGAGACCGGATTGCTCAGATTAAGTTCGGTTTTAGACCAAACTTTGGTCTTAAACTTTGGTTTAAGCGGTAAGTTTGTTTTTAGACTTTGGTCTTAGACCAAAGTTTAGCGTCACTTCACGTTTTGCATTAATTAGGTCTTAAACATTGCCAGCGATTGCATTCTTTTTTTCAGATGTTCAGTTTCTGATGCCATATCTACAAGAAAACTTAAATTTTTAACGAAACTACAGTCTACTGAAATAGGTCTGTGCAAACTTTTTGTTAAAAATACTGTTGACGAACTGGCTACTGTGCATGAATGTATACGCGTGATGACTACCTGTATACCTAGTTAAGTTATTTTGTTTTATTTTTTATTATTTGTCTACCATGTTTGGTGAATAAAGATGATTATTACTTTTGGTCTTAGACTAAGGTTTTAGAATTTGGTTTTAGCGAAAGATGAAGTGACCTAGTGATTGTCATGGCTTATGACATGTCCCAGGTGAGTCGTGGCTAATGACAGGTACAGTGATTGTCATGGCTTATGACAGGTCCCAGGTGAGTCGTGGCTAATGACAGGTACAGTGATTGTCATGGCTTATGACAGGTCCCAGG
>Ga0209780_1004316_pt1 | contig 10910 bp, 6 predicted proteins | sample WorMetexBAHAMAS2_FD_187384 | JGI IMG/M metagenome (GOLD analysis project Ga0209780, IMG submission 187384) | Marine gutless worms symbiont microbial communities from Max Planck institute for Marine Microbiology, Germany - Inanidrilus exumae... | ecosystem: Host-associated > Annelida > Digestive...
ATATATATATATATATATATACAAATACACACAATAAACAACTTCCAACTTGTGAACTTGTGGTGCCAATTCAAGTCCTATTGTCACCAACTTTGCCAGTCATACCCGCGGCCACAGGGGACGGACAAGGCAATTAAATTTTGGAAGATCAAGGTCAAGGTCGGTGGGGGAGGTATGCACTCTACTGAGGCCTTCTAGTTGCACTAATGAACCATTTAAGACAAACAGAAACGAACACTATTTAAAAGAACTCAAATTCAGAAATTAAAATTACTTTGAACCTGAAAAGAAATGAAGCATTGTGTCTAAAGTTCTGTCCCATCTCTAACTGAAAGTATATTTTGCAGATACAGTGGACAATTCTGTTTCTCAGATATCCATTTTATGAGATTTGCTCATTGTGTTAGATAAACTGTGATTTAAAAAAATACATGCTTCCTTTGCCAAATGCATGGGTTAGTTTATGGTGGCTATTATAAGTACCATCAATAGTGATATGCCATGCACTAAGTTACAGAATGAATTTTGCAGTTTTATGCATGTGCTTAACTGTTAAGTTATCTACATTTATGTTTTGTTATCATTGCTGTTCAGCATTATCGGCTCTATGTCATCTCTCACTGCTCGCAGCTAATCAACTTTGACATGAGCATGGTGTCCGCAGCCGAACGAGAAACTGCAGTGGTACTGTCAAAGACTGTGACAGCGTCAACCTCCGGCAGAAAACCCAAAAAGAGCAAATGAAAGATGGCTGAAGGACAATGTATATAACAATAACAGCTGATTATACACATTTAATCAAAATGCCAAAAGCTCCTTCGGCGACTGATTGTTTCTGTTGAGGTGTTATTATCACCGATGCCTACTATAACTTCAATTGTAATATGTGCAGTATCCAGAAATCCACTATACTAAGAGAACTGGCTAAGGGAAGTACCAGCAACAATTGCCTATAGAAGTGACGTCTTTTGTTGTGATATTATGTGTATCACAATTTATGGCTGATATCTCCAGTTAGAAGACCATTCAGCCATATCCAGGCCGTCATCTGACCACGTATACATTTCCCAGATGAATGTGACTGTGAATCAGAACTGTGACAGACGTGTTGCAAAATAGTGCAGTGCATTTTTAAAAACTTGTTAAATACACCAACTATGATGACAAACATGAGAAGTTTTAACTTACAAGCACCAGTGATCATACAAATACCATCAGTACATAAATAGCAAAATCTATATCTCTTTAAAGCATGCTATATACACACAGAACAGCAGTCTCATAACAAAAGCCAACTGGACTAAATGTCAACCTTTGAGTTCAATTCTGCAAGCACGGTCATATTAGTTAATGAAGTCAATACGAAATTCCATTCTCAGAGAACATCACATTATATTCTCCTGAAATGTTTCTTTTTTTATTGACAGACACAACACATCAAAATGATATCAGCATTCAGCATTTAACTTCAAGCATCATAACCAAGTCTGTCATGATTGTCAGATGCCGAGACAGAAATGGAAGTTGTGCTTCATTGAGCATGGAGTGAATGACATTGGACTAAATTGTTGGGATATCCTACTGTCTAAACAAACATTAGTTGCTATCCAGTTCTGTCTCAGCAGGTGAACTGATGCTTTCACACTTCAATTATCCTGTGCTAGGCCTCCCAACAGCTTAGAGCATAACCCCCACTGATTATTTAGGGAGTCTAATAGCAGCATGGGTAAACGAGTCAATAACATTGAAGAAATCGAGCAATCACTAGTCAAACCAATGCAAAGCGGTTTCTAACGAAAAAACACAAAACTACACTGTGTCTGCAAAAGAAACATTGCAATGTTATTGGTCTGTTACTTGAGAAAGCAATTGTCTGATTTTAATAAGTTTTGGCACAAATAATACATAGAAATTAGACTATAAGCCGTTTAATTTTGCTTCTGCACTACCTGGCAAAATACAGGAATACAAAAATTGCATTTTCCACTTTAAAATGTTGTACTTAAAATACTGTTTGTGGTGGTTTGACTATTCATTGCCGATTTCTTCAATAATATTGACTTGACTCATAACTCACATACCCATGCTCTTACACGACTCCCTAAATCTCAAAATCAGTGAGGGTTCCACTCTGGGCTTTTGGGAGCCACAGCTCAGAATAATTGTAGTGCCGATGCACCGTACACTGTCATGCTGAAAGACACAATTGTCAACCACATTGTGTTTGACAGCAGCTAATATTTGTTTAGACATCAGGATATCCCAACAATATGGACCACTAACTTTCACCACATGCTCAATGGAGTATCACCACTTCCATTTATGACATGGCATCTAACATCATAACAATCTTGATGAACACTGAGCACGCGATCGTTCTGCAAATGAAGAGTATTACAGCTGCAAATGGATGATAATTTAAATTTGTTCTGTCGCATCTTTTGACAAAGCAACATATAGAAGTCGAGTGAAAAGATGCAATTGCCGTATTCTGGTGTTTCTGCCAGGTAGTGCAGAAACATTAGTCAGGTGAGATGGGAAAATAAATCAGCCTAATCTAATCTTTATGTAATAGTTTTACCGAAAATTTTAAAAAGTGCATAATGTTTGCTTGAGTTACAGCGAAAAGAAATTAAGGACGTTTTTTTGAGACACAGTGTATAAACAAAAACTTCACCACACTAATCAGTGTGAATGTATTTTTATTCAAACAGCAACTGTACGATGTAACCAAACATAGCCAAAAAGCATAGATTTACATATATTACAAGAATTAACACGAATCTAGTCTAAACAAAACACAGATGTTTGAGAGAAATGGCAACAAGACGGAACTCAGCTGACAGTGAACGGCACTACAAGTTCAATATGCTGCTGAACGTTCATGCTGCTCATTGCCGTGGAAATGTTCTCTGCAGCCGCAGAAACCTAACAAAACATCATATCATTTTCAAGAAAATTTTGGGACAGAAAGAAACAACTATTGGCATCTTGCTAAATTACAACTTGTATTCAAAAATGTCTGAGTTTGGTTTGCACACATGCTCGTACTCTACTACACCACTAGAAATCCATCATTTTAGGACCCACTAACCACTTTAGAAACACTTTTAGCCGAGCATGATTTTTCGGCTGGCTGTTACTTATTTACACTTTCAATTCAGGTTAGCTTTTCAGCCATGGTTGGCTATTGCAGCAGTTGCAGAGCTCTTTCTAGTGACCATTTTGTGGCTATGTAGTACAGTCGAGTGCCTGTGTGTGCATGTCTGAATGTGCAGATGACAACTTTCCAATGAAATGAACTCGACGAAGAAGATATTTGGCACGGCAGTTCATCTTGACCCTGACTACGTCAAGTTTGTAGGTCAAGGTCATAGGTCAAAGTTCACAGTCACGGGAGGAAAAATACGTTTTTCAGCTGAAGGTGCAAGTGAAATTGTGAAAACCATTTCCAGCATTTCCAGAAAAGCAGACCTGAATTTGAAACTAAATAAATAACTTCAGCCACAAAGTGACTGGCGCAACATCAAGTGACGGCTTAGTTTTCCTTCTCTGACCTTGAACGACCTACAAACGTGACCTAGATAATGTCAAGGTGAACCAGAATGTCAAATATTTGACATTCTGGTTCACCTTGACATTATCTAGGTCACGTTTGTAGGTCAACCAAGGTATTTACCTTGGTCAAACGTTACATGGATCAAGTTATTGTCTGGAATAACAAACACAAACTACACTGTGTCTCAAAAAAACGTCCCACCTTTAAACTGTCTCTAACTTTGTCAAATCTTAATCGATTTTCAAACTTTATGCACTGCTGGAAAGCGTATGAAATTTGCTGTAAAAGCCATATGACAATACCCACCTTACCTTAGGCATGTTGCTACACTACCTTGGGAAATTAAACATTCACATTTTCTGCAGATATTCAGCAGATACGGAACAAAATGCAAACAAATTGCATTTTGAGTGCACCGATTTTAATTCCTCAATGCGTGTAACTGTATGTTGAGTGTATTTATGTATTTAGTGTATTTACAGAATATTTGAAATATTTAGGCATAAAGGCATAGCTAGTTTCTTCGATAAAATGTGGGTGGCTCTGACAAGAGCCGGTTGTTGTGCAGTAGTGTTTGGCGGCTCTGAAAAGAGCCGGTTGGTTACAGCATCAGCGAGTGCTCGAAGTGACGTCCCTTTGCTTTGACGCAGGCTCGTAGTCGTAGCCCCCACTCGTCAATGGCTTCGTCGATGACTGTCTGCGGAATGCTCGACCAAGTCTCAATGAGGCGTCGCTTGTGTCACGCACTGCAGTCTTGTAAACTCGTTCCTGCATGAGACCCCATACACGGTAGTCGACCGGGTTCAAGTCTGGGCTGTTTGGCGGCCACAGGTCGGGTGCAATGAACTCTGGCGTCTCATGCTGCAGTAGCTGGACAGTGTCGCGAGCGCGGTGAGCTGGGGTGCTATCCTGCTGGAACACGTACGTGTCACCAGCAATAGGGCGCATGACTGGCAGCATCTGCTGTTTCAGTAGCACGTCCCGATAATAGCGACCGTCGACCTTTACGCCTGGCTCAACGAAAAAGAGTGGAAAACAGCCGAGCTTTGACACGGCCACTGAGACCATCAGCGACTTGCTGAACGTCGAGCGACAACGCAGCAAGCGCTCAGCGGCAATGCTGCGCTTCTTTGTGTCACGTGGTGCCTAGACGCGGTCGTTCTGCCGATTGTCAGGTGAAGCGACCGAGAACACCTTTTCGTCTGTAAAGAAGACAAAATCAGTGGCAGACTGTGGGAACTTCTGAAGCAGAAGCTTAGCACGCTTCATGCGAGCAGTGCAGTTCACATCTGTCAGCTCCTGTGTTTGCTTTTTCTATCATATCTGCAGAAAATTTGAATGTTTAATTTCCCAAGGTAGTGTAGCAACATGCCTAAGGTTAGGTGGGTATTGTCATATGGCTTTTATAGCAAATTTCATATGCTGTCCAGCCGTCCAAAAATTTTGAAAATCGATTAAGATTTGACAAAGTTAGAGACAGTTTAAAAGTGGGACGTTTTTTTGAGACATAGTGTAGAGCAATGCCAAAACACTACAGCTTCACACCACCACACACAACACGGCAGCCTAAACTGTTGTAGCACATGTAATAATAATAATTTATCATAGTAAAAAATGACAGCTTTGGATTGTCATTTTAAAGAGATAAATGAATAATGTTGCACGAAATCTCACCAGTTGAAGATCTGAATGTGGCGGTAACGGTGCAAACAATACTTGCGGCGACCGGACTCCGCGAGGAATTGCATGGACAGGAATCAACGACTGACGATGAGACAGCGCCTGGTTCAGGCGACCACTTGTATAAACAACACCATCATCAAACTTGTTTCACGAATCTTACAATCCCGGTGAACTGGTACAAGAATCACTGGAGAAATCAACCAGCAACTCTCATCGCACCTTGCCCATGGACATGCAGACTACATCATCTATTTCAATCCATGTTAATTTTTACCCACTCATTCTCACTGTTCTTAAAATGTTACTATTTTACTAACATAAAACACCTATATTTCGCGTGCATCAGATTTTCGCGATTTGACTAGAATCGCGAAATTAAATACGTGCGAATTTCTGGAATTTGCCCATAACCATAACTTTATCGGCATGGAATATCAACACCTGAAAAATATGCCAAATTAAAATGAACTGAATGTTCTACGTAAGAAATTCACGAAATTAAGATGCAGCGTAAATATAGCAATTTACAGTATTCCTTCACAAACTGCTATGCTGCAGCACAGTGAGTTAATCATTTTCTGTTTCAAGCTACTGTCCCAATTACATATAAGACATCTCTGAGATTCACTCCCAGACACATTCACCTAATCATTGTAAGCACATATACACAGTGAGTCTATAAATAGCTTTCAAACACTGTATACACACAATGCATACGAGCTGTTGCTCAGTAGAGCAGCGTGAAAACTGCTGAAGACAGATGCAATATCATAACTATAGGATCAAGAATGTACATTATGATATGTTATCGTAGATATCAGACTTCGCCCGAGTGCCGCCACATGGAGAACTTGATGATGGTTGATGGTCGGTTGGAAAATTAACATTCCCTTTCAGCACAAAAATAAGCTATATTGGGGACAAGATCTTGGGTGGAGATTTAGTTCTGCCAGGTTAAGGATGGCCAACGATACAGAAACCTCCCGACCGCGTTGCCTTTTTGTTCAGCGATGACCCAAAATGGGAAAGGGTAGGGGAGGCTCATTTACGTTATTACACTAGCGCCTACAACAGGGTGGAAACTAACCAACCACCACACGACCTATTTATCAGTTCAGTGTGACATCTTGTGTAATTGCTGTTCTTCAGTTCCTATAAGATATCAGTGCCTAACGACTCTTGTTGTATAGTATCTTTTCTGTGTTGGTCTGGCTTTCGAATGCTTCTCTTAGGTAAAAACCCAAAAGCAGCATCTGGGCGACCTCCCACCCACAGTACCAGTCCTGCCCCTCCACCCTGAGAACTTGATAACATATAACATATTTGATTCTGCCCAACTGGTGCCATTATGTGTAAACATGACTCCATTCACAAAACTGGAAGTACGTGGCTGGCATATTGCACAGTCATCAAAGGAGGCCAAGCCACAGTTACAGTTAAAATGTACAGAAAATATCACGAAATTTGGACATGTGGTTTTTGAGATATCACGCTATTGCGTAACATGACCAAGCTTAGCAAACACTCGACAAACGTTACTCAAGTTAGACATCGGACAACATTTGTGGACACTGCTCACCCACCTCCAGCAGGTGTTTTTGCAATAAACCCCATTAAAAACTTTTAACACCAAATCATTCTAAAGCTCTGTTGTTGATGGGTCAAACACATCAAATATCACTCACTGTTTATGCAAAGATAATTGTAACATCTAAAACTCAATGAATGGCTTACCTATATCTATGGCATCTCTCCACATACTCCCGTGGTTCTACTGCAGATCCGACTATATCGATTATATCTCTATACACAGAATAAACATCAAACGTAAACTGAGGCAATTAAGTTAAGTCAACAGTCAAATATCACCACAGAGTATTACAATAGCAGAACGACTCACATCACCCAAAGCAGCAGAACATCCAACCAAACAGTTTATCTTTGTATGAGTAAACACAGCACGACTGAATAGGTGAACTTTCAGCCAAACATCACATACACACTTCAGATGGAAATTGAACCGAGAAACTGAACTCAAACTCGATTTTTCGCTTTGACAAACCAAACAGAACGAATCCAACGGTCTGACTGACAAGACCTAAAATAAACCATCAGGCTTTTTGAACCAAAACGAATTTGAACTATTTGTGACAGGACAGATTTCCACAGCCAATTTCCAAACAATTTAGTCTGTGCAATTAAATCAGCTACACGTTTATAGGTAATCTCGGAGGCAAATCCTACATCATCTGCTGCTCACCAGTGTTTAGTGTGACTGAACCAAACGATCCCGAACCCAAACACTGACTCATCTGAACCCATATCCAATACTCAACTGAACCAAACCTAAACCCGAACTGTAAGTCTGATCAAACTGAATAGAGTCCAATTCTTCAATGGTGGGTTCGATTCACATCTCTACTATGCATACAAACTCTGTTTCACTGGCTTCTTTTCAGAATCATTCTAGGTTGGGCCGGGTTCCTTAAATAGATCCTCTGGATAACTGGCGCCACCTCCGTCTCCTGTCACTCAGCCAATCTACAGTGTCAAAGCACCGAAGGAAACAGCTGAAAAACAATTTTAAGTATGCAACACTTTCTCTGACACAATAACAACTGAACGTTAACGAAGCAATTAATAAGATGTGTAGGTTAGTAAAAGTTACCTTATATTATTATTATTATTAGTAAAAATGTAGTTACTTAAGTGACACTGAAGCAGAATACTGCAGGGGCACTTTACACGGTCAATTAGGTAGCGGGATAAAACATGTAGGAGGAAACAGTGAATTGGTGACAAGTGGTCCAGAAAACTCCAGTGAAAAAGAAATGTTTTCAGTTCTCATTGGAAGGTGGTGCGTGAAGATGTAGCTGACGGCAGACTGTTCCATGCCCATGGAGCGGCGACATTGGTCGACCAGGGTTGATCGCCTCACAGGCAGGACAATTAAACTTGCTGTGGCTGACGAGCGCAGGTAACGGCGGCCATCGACATCAGCTACCAGGCAGATACAGTCGGCCAGGTAGGACAGAGCTGTGACGTTGAGACAGTGGAACATCAGAACACAAGAGGCAAAACATCTGCTCTGAGAAGTGCAACCAGTGGTTATAACACACAATCAAAATGTAAATGTGCCAATTTTATGAATGACAATAAACTTCCACTCTTGGGAGAATTTACAGTGAAGCATCAGCAAAAAAAACTTACGCTGCTGTTCGATGAATAATTGAATCCAATTCATCGTGGTTCTGTATTGGCTGTGTCCATGTGGTGCTACAACACAAATATGAAACGTTCACCAAAAACTGCAGTCTGCATTACGGAAAAATATCTCACAAAATACATATCACAACAGCTGGTTTGTCATCTGTAGGCTAGGATTTGACACATTCTACGTGTGCAAAATTTGTCGACTCTAGTTTAAACTGTTCCAAAGATATCAGTTTTCTTATGCCAAAGATCTTGGCAAAATTCCAACCGGGTCACCCCCAACAGGGGCGCCAAATAGAGGTGGTGAGGTTACAATTGGTGACTTTCAACCAATATCTCACTATATCCCAGAAACGGTGCAAGATAGGGACACAGTTATTATGAAATGCTAACAGGAACTCGTATGTGCTTTACCAAATGGTTCCATTTTCAGTCACCTTGAACGACTCAAACCATCAAAACCACCCCATCTTAGACATATTGTATCGCCTTTCGTATTTTCATAAGTTAATATCTCCACTGACTATGAACCAAAAGGCCGTAGCCAGGATTTTAGCTTGGGGGTTCTAAAATTAAGGGGGGGGGAGGACAGGCGAGGCCCGAATGTGATCATAAATCATTAATTAAAAACAGCTCAATTACTGGTTACTGCATGTGCCTGACATGCCATGCTTTGTTGCTTCACGAGTAATTTTCATTCTCCAGTAAAAAAGCAATAGTAAATTATTAAGGCATGTCAACTTTTGACGTCAGTTCTTAAGCAGAGACAATGCACAGATCTATTTTTTATCACTTTAAAATGTGTAGGTTAATGTAGATGCCAGATTCTACTTACAATTACGCTGTTGTGAGAAACAAAAAAGCATAAGATTTGGCTTGAATTTAGTGGAGAGAGTTGCCATATATTATAACTGTGACATAATCCACGCTATATATCCAATATTTTTTGTCAAAAATATGAGATATTTTCAGCATTGTATGTAAAAATGCATTAGATTACTGTGGATATTTTAAGAATAGTAATTATTTTGCTAAATATTTTTAAAATAGTAATTTACTGATAATTGTATGTTTTCAGTAAAAAATTGAAAATTTCAATTGTTCTTCTATGGAAAAGTGATATAAGCAGATTTCACTTTTTCATGTGCATATGGCCTGGTACAACAAAAACTGAGAACCAAACTGAAAAAGAGGCAGGCAGCCAAACTCACGTTTCTGTTCAAATCACTAACTTAGTCTCCACAATCAAAATACAATCACAAAAGTTGACAAAACAAGGCAATTGTAGATATCAGCCTACGCCCTTGGTATGCAATGTCACCGCCCCTTTGCGGTCGATAATAGACTTGTCCAATGCTTGCAATCAATCAAAATCATTGCCCTAGGCTGTACATCGCGTAAAAGGAACGTATTCCCAGGAACGTATTCCCACATTTTTAAGCAACGTTTAGCGCCCATTCAGATACGATATGGCATAAAGTTGACGGTCAGCGTGGCCCTATTACATCATCAGGTCACGGCCAGGTCATCCAATAAAATAACGCGAAACTGGGCCATGCATTGCACCTGCCCATGTGGCCGAGTGGTCAGCTCACTTGGCCGCCATGTGCAGTAAAGCGTGACGCGCTCAATGGCCGAGGTTTGTGCCTCAGCCCAAGCGCGTCCACCTACCATTGGCTACCAAAGAATTATTTCTAATTCCTATGCACATGATGAACAGGGAGTTAATCCCGGGCACGTAAAGTGTTCGATGGTGTCCTCTATCAACTGTGACCGTTGCGAATGCACTGATTAGCAGTATCAGGGTGTCAGCCATGCCGACGTGAGGGCAGAAGCAGATGTGGCTAAGACCCCTGCCTAGGCGCAGAAGTGTCAGTCAGGTGGCCGGGCGCTGAAGGAGTGCTGGTCAGGAATGGTGCTGAATAAGTGCCAGTCCGGGCTTAGCAAGACAGTAGGCCACGAGTAGAGAGGGCACTCTTAGAAATACCTGACAAGCTGCTCACGCCTACTGTTCCTTCCTTCACCTTACACAATGCGCACATACACTGCACACACTTACCAATTTCCCTCCTCTCCCTTGGCTGGCGCATTGGACCAATATAAAGGTCTCAGCATTGGGGTTCAGAGTAGGTTGGACCACTGCCCGCAAAGAACGAATGAATGAACGAACGGGTAAAACGAACAAGTCAATTGAAGTCTTGCATTGCGATATGAATTTCGCTACAGGGCACTGATTTTATTTAAATGTCCTCCTTTGCTGTAAAGTCGGACATGATTCGATTTCCGATTATTAAACGGCATGACTGTGACTAATTTGACATAACTCGCAAAATAAACTGCCACAGGAACTAACAAATTGGACGACTGATAAAAAAACTGAAACTGTTGTGGGTATTACTATGGCAATGGTGTAGGTCGCCGAAGAAAAAAATATATATACATATATATATATATA
>Ga0209780_1004317_pt1 | contig 10910 bp, 6 predicted proteins | sample WorMetexBAHAMAS2_FD_187384 | JGI IMG/M metagenome (GOLD analysis project Ga0209780, IMG submission 187384) | Marine gutless worms symbiont microbial communities from Max Planck institute for Marine Microbiology, Germany - Inanidrilus exumae... | ecosystem: Host-associated > Annelida > Digestive...
GTCCGGGGGGTGATTGTCCGGACCTCGTAAACCACCTCTATGCGCTCAGGAATGGCACGTATTAGAGAGATCACACAGTTTTACCTGCCACCCACACGTTTATCCACGAATGGAATGAGCCATCCTGCCTTTACGCCATAAGCATTCACCAGATGGCACCGCCCGAGCAAGGTTGCGTACATCCGATTGCAGCTCACTACTCATTTATCGACCTTTAAAGGATGAAAAACTGAGTTGGCCTAGTTGGCTGACCGTTGTAGCGGATGATTTACCCACATAAGTGGTCACCCATCAGCTGCAGGTCGAGCGTAGGACAGGGAAAGTTCGCCGGTCACCGACCGACGTTCTACCGCTGTGCCACGCAACCAACCAATATTGTACCGTGTAGAGTGTCAAAACTTTTCGTTCGCAAGTCGTCACCGGCTTACTAAGGCGGCGCTGACAGTGTAGGACCGGACAATGAAGAATCTAACAATGACGAGCGGGTTTTGTCGGCTACGAGTCAAGCAACATGTATGTTACAGTAGTATAATGTCCACGATATCAGCCGAAATTGACGGCCACAACACACTGCAGGCCAACACTGTCGGCCGTCAATACCGGACGTCAAAAATGTCGACTTCGTCGTCCGTCAGTGTCAGTCGTCAATGTTTGCCCCTGCATCGCGGATTTTACAGAGGACTCTCACCTTGTAGTATGACCTACTTTTGCCTGTGGTGTGAAGGTAGCGGGCGTAGACATGTCTTCCATTCCGTAACAACGTACGAAATACAACAAAAATCATAAAAAGGAAATGTAAAAGCAAAGCTGAAAAGCTAATGCTAAATGGAATGCTATACATTACAGTAAGTGCTACCGGCCTAAGTGTGTTAATTTCTCAGCAAAGATTAATTAATCTTAGCAGAGAAATTAACACACTTAATAAGCTTTCGACAAAACCCATTCGTCACTCACTCTTGCATTGTCTATCCCGTTTTTTCGTCGTTTGTCATCGCCAGGCCTGCATTTTCAGTCAACCACTTATTATTATTCGGTTTTCAGCTCGGCAAGTAAAAAGAGGAATCTGCTCAGAACAACATCTTGTTTGTCACCATCTGCCTGCTACATGCACTGATGCACAACGCGTCCGTGTCTTGATCAGCTTCTCGGAAACACTTAATTGCAACGTCACGTAGAAAACAACAGTAGCCTATTGTTGACGCCGGCGATATTTCCTGGCACGGTTTTGTTACCGCGCCACGCTATGCTAGCGCGGCATTTGCTGTCGTCGTGTGTCTGTCTGTCCGTCCGTCTGTCTGTCTGTCACAAGCCGGCACTGTACCAAAACATCAGGAGCGCTTTTAAGGTTCTGTAAATTTCGGTGCAAGAATTTTCACAGGGGCCCTGATTCGCTATTTTCCGTCCGCACTGACGGAAATCAAGTGTCATAATTCGCTATTTTCCCGAACAGGGGCCCGTCACTGCAGCTAGGGGCCCGCGGTGCATTGCACCGATTGCACTTGTGTTAAAAGCGCCCCTGCAAAACGGCTAAACGTAGAATCACGCAAACAACTCCGTACGATAGCCCATGGAGTTTAGTTTTTTTGACGCCAAAGATTTCGGCGAAATTCCAACGGGGTCACCCCCGACGGGGACGCAAATAGAGGTGGGGTATGTTCAAATTTGCGATTTTCGATCAACATCTCGCTATATCTCAGGAACGGTGCAAGATATGGACATAGTTACTATACAGAAGGCTAATAGAAACTATGCACTCTATCTAATGGTGCTATTTCCACTGACCTTAAATGACCCCTAGCTACCCAAACCACCCATTTTTCACATTTTGTATGCCTTTTCATATTGAGTGGAGATAGAAACTTCAAATTTGGTGGGTAGGTTGATCGTAGCAAGTCATATCCCATGGATGGCAAATAATTCCACAAATTAAAAAATCAATAACACTTCAAAGTATAGGCCATATTTTTGGCGCACCCTGTACGTAAATTTCGATTGGTGTTTCTTTTACTTACGTTCTCTCTGTCTGTCTCTCTGTCGTTTATAGTGGTTTACCCGATAGACCTTTAAGCATCTTTCGGTGAAATAGTAACTTTTCCGCTCTTGTAAATATTCAACGCCCCAATCAAGGGGATCCCGAAGATATCTGTTCTGTGTTCGGTGCCAGAAAACCATAGTATTTCTCGGGTAAAATGCAGTGTTTATTGCTTTATAATGGCATTGCATCAACATAGCATACCAGTGTGACGGACAGACAAACACACAGACAAATATGCTGCCACAGTACATGAGGCGCTATGCCTATGCATCACGCGGTAAAAATAATATTAGATAAGCAATCATGCATTTTGCATCATCTTATGAATATCAGCGTCTACATTGAACATATAACTGCAGTCTGCAGATACGGAACTTTACTTATTTTGCACTTATTTGCCGCGTTATGCATACATGCACAGCGCAGCATATGCTGATGCGACGTGTCTGCACATTTGTCTGTCTGTTTGTCCCATTGATGTGTTGTATCGAAACTTCAATCAACATTGCACTGTATCCCATTGACTCTAGTTGTGATGAACCGAACATGGAACAGATATTTTTTTAGAGAATTCTGCTTTAAAATATTAGCGCTGCACGGGACTGACGGTCGACTCTTCACAACTGACGTTTCTGTAAACTTCAAAGTCACGTGACACGAGAAATGGGCAAATATCAGAAATCCGGCTCGACCAAATTTAGATGTTGTGCCTTATAGTTTAAGAATCCGTGGTCACTTGTTAGTCGCCATTGTAAATGGCGAAGAAGATAACTTTTGAAAACGGTCGGATTTCCAAATTTGAAGGGCTCTTGACCTTGACTTTGACCTTGGATCGCGTCACACTGCATACCGTGTGCATCACTCATCAACCTCTACCTACATGCCAAATTTCATTGAAATCGAAGAAACTTTTTATGGACGTACGCACGTACTTACGTACGCACGCACGTACGTACGTATACGTACGTACGGACGTTTGACGGTTTGAGACCGGCTTTATTAGGTCGACTCTGCCGAAGAGTCGACCTAATAAACTATCAGTAAGTCAGCAATCTACGTTGTAGTTAGCAACGTCGATATCGCGCCGTGGCTACGCTGCTGGTGAATCATGCTGTACGGCGGATGTGAATGACGCAGAATGTTGATTCGTTGATGAAATTAATACGGTCGAATCTTCATTTCGTTAAATATGGACGAGCAATGAAAGCGTTCCCAGTGACGCCACTGCACACCGTCAGCCCTACGACGAGTGAGTGCTTCTCACTCTCAGCTAGAGACCGACCGTTCGGGTTGGAAATGTGATAACAGCTGTCGTACCACTAGCCACCTTTGTGTGACCCCGTACACGAGCCATCTGCCAGCAGGTCGTTGTCCTGCAGGTCTCGATTGCGGAACTTCCGTCCAAGATGACGGCGCAAAGAGTCACCTTTCAACAGTAGGTAAACATTGACACAAATCATGAACTCTACGTCAATTGTAACATAGTCAGAATCAAGTAATCGTGTGACAGAAAACTGGTTTCAGTTTAAAACGGCAATATCAAAATTTTATCCACAAATTAAACGCACAGAAGCTAGCTATCACACTTAGATCAGTCAGCGGCCTGTTGTAAATGTAAAAGTCAGCTTATGTGCTTAGAATTAGTGGATATAATTGCGATATTTCCTGTTTCAAAGCGGTGGCTTTTACAACAAAGAGAAACGGAGACCAGTTTTGTTTTATGATTTTTGCAGTTTCATTACGTAAAATACCACGTGTAGTGTATGCGCTAACGCGGTGAAGTTCATTGCGGCAATATGCATCACCGTACAAATTTTTCGGCGATCGAACGGTTGAAGGGCTGATTATGCCGATTGAACGTTTTTTCAAAATGGACGCCGTCCGCCATTTTAGATTTGCTGTATAAGCTCGTACGGACCACCCACGAAGAATAGGCCTACCCACTGCTCGTTATCGTGTTCTTTATCGTTGTGCAAAATTTAGTTGGAATCGATGAAGTATCGTTTTGTTAATAGTTTTAAAATGGGGTTTTATTGGCATATAATGTGACCCTGTTGTCCTGAAAAAGTCCGTAAAGGATAACCTCAAATGAATGATGAGACCAGGATTACAAAATTATATAAGTTTAATAGAATTTTCCATTATTAACAATAAATACAACAGTGGGCGCATCCCACCGACTTAAACGACGACCGTCACTCTCTACCAAGAAGGAGCCGCTAGCAGAGCTTGCAGCTCCTTTTATTGACTATGGAGACAATGACGTAGAAGCAAAGTTCTGAATCATAACCGGACATCCAGCAACACGTAAGCCGTTTCAGTGGCGGCCGTGCGCTATTGGGCATTGAACTAGCTGATGGCGTAGCCAAGCTACAGCCATCAGCCCCTTAAATGGCAAGCGGTATCAACGCTACCCCTTCGCGGAAACACTTTGTACGACGGAGAGATGGTCATCTGGTTCGGGATGGGCGCGAGCCGAAGAATAAAGTAAAAAAGAAAGATCGACTATGAAACCAAAGCGAGACCTGCTGGAACCATTATTACTGGCCCGCCTAATGGGCCAGTATTGTTTTGCTCGCTGGTGTCTGTCGTCTATCGATGTCGTCTGTCGTCGTCTGTAACGCCGGGCGCGTGGGCGGTCGGGTGGCCAACACTGCATGCCGGGCCAGTACGGTTACGTCCCGTTAGGGCGACACCTTGTTAGATGAGATTAAGATCGGACGAATCCATTCGTAGCTGCGAGGGGCGACGAGTCGGCGATGCAGTTTTTTTGCGAAATTACTTTGGACACTTGTTATTAGGCCTACAGTCTAATCAGAGAGGTAATGCAACAGGGTGTCTGTCTGTTAGGCAGCTTTTATGACTCACAATGCACTTATAAATATCTGCGCGTCTGCTGATCTCGATACGATACATCATACAATTACCAAACGCACGCATGCCATGCAGCTAATTACAGGCACAGCGAACCGACACATGCAAGAAACTCTGCTATCACAGAGGGACCGCGCAACGCCCTGCTAGTTGAAGTCTTGTGTAAACTACTGCACAGCTGTACAAAAAGTCCCACTTGAAAAAACTTGCAGTAGATAAATGACCTTGAAGATCACTCGAGGTCATCGGAATTGCTGCTAATCGATAGGCCATATATCACTTCCTATTAGTGGTCTGTAGTAACAACGTCTCTATCTGGCACCTTTTCCTAGATATTACCACATTTACGGTGTACGTGACCGCATCTCTGAAAACTTACTTGTTTGGCGACCGAAGCGCATAGTGACTCTTTTGTATTTATATGCGCTATACAAATAACTCTTATGTATGTATGTATGTATGAGACCTTGAGTCCTTCAATTTCGACTAGACAGTTGAAGTTACAAGCCACGTGAGCTGTCCGATTAATCTGTAAGCACATCGTTTTTTACGCACGCTATATTTTTAAAGGTATGGGAGTTAGAAAAGTTTTAAACAGCAAACGTGACCTTCAACTTAGGCTGCCAGGTCATGCAACGTTATTGGTGTTGGTACCATTTTGAAGTAGACCATATACGATTTCTTTTTTGTGTTCCCGGATTGCCTCCGAGGACTATTGCCTGGACCGTTTCAGCTGAGCTGCTCGGTTTTTGTTTTATTTTTCCTTATTTTTTGGTTTCTGGGCCTTGCGCTAGATTAGACCTAAGCTGGCCGTCTCGTCATCTTTTCAGTGCACGTTAATCTATCGTATCGTATCGTACCGTAGGCCTATTCCATAGAAACTATGTCTCTATCATTCACCGTTTCCGAGATATCGGTTATTTACCAAAATTTAAAGATGTCAATAACGGCACGACTTGCCATTTTGTGTCATACCGAGCCAGAATTTTCCAAATCCAGTGGCATAGTAAGTCCCTGCAGTTGAGGTAAAAATTCACACCGCCACCTTGACGTCGCTGAAATACCCGAGGAACATGCAGCACATTTGATGGCGTTCAGTCAGTGCGCTAGATTAATGATTTGAAGTCGATATTATGCCAATGTGTTTCCAGGTATTGAATTTCTGTTATTGCACTGAAATAGACCTAAACGAACGTCGATGATAGTCGCGTGGATAGGGTTTTCGCCGCTGTCTTTCTGTTATTTCCAGGTGATATCTCGAAACCCGATGCAGCTAGGATCACCAAGCTTGAAATACAGTGTTCCACGATGACGTCTATGAGTCCTGGAAATACATTTATTTTGAAGTCAAAGGTCAAGGTCACAACATATCGGTCAGTCTTCAGACAGAAACGCAAGATCGCCGCTGATGCGTACGTAAGCCACGCTGGATTTCCCTGCTGTAATACCCCGCCGCACAATGGATTTTTCCGGCGTTGGTTTTTGCACTCGTGTGTGCCGGAGGCATTTTGCCGGAAAATATCTTCCCGGAGGAATTTTCACGGTATAAATCCTCCGTGGGGGCGAAATCTTACCTGTACAAATCCGCCGGGAGAGACTTTTCCTGAGGGGGGGGGCAGAGTTGTACCGGGACATCGGCTTCTTCTGGTTCCTTTGAAAAATAGCTCGTTTAAATTTTAGCCAACGTGTATTAAGACATTCTGCCGTGCGTCATCCAGTATTCTACTCAGCTGTTCTTCTAAGCATGTCATAATCCACTGCACGAGAATAAGAGTTACTTAATATTTTATTTTAAAAAAATAAACACGACAAAAACGGTACATTGGGTATCAGCTGTTATTGTCCTTAATAACGTCAGACACTGCGAGTAAATAACGTAGGGCTATCCAAAACAGACCGTCCATCTTTCACCGTCAGTCTGTTGTCATGCCGCAGTACACGTTGACAGGACGTTGTGTTTTGCCGGCGAACACGGTGTAGACACCGTCTGAACAATTACCGGAGTTGTAGATCCCTGAACAGTCGCTTTGTTTCTCGTTGTAGTCCACAACTATAGTTTGATTGCCTTCGAACAAGGTAATACTCATTTCAACAATGTTGCTTTTAAACAGGCAAAAATTAACCCAATTTAGCTAAGTGTTCCCAAAATAGTTACACTAATTCAGGGATTCGATGCCTGGCTGGCTATCCGACCATCTTTAGTTTTTGACTTTCGGGTAGCGCCAGAGTGCCCTAAAGTCAAAAACTAAAAATGGTCGTACAGCCAGCCTTCGGCAGCCTGGCATCGAATCCCCTAGCTAGTGTCCCCATTTTGGCACTCTGGGCAAAAATGGGTTAATGATAAAAGTACATGGCTTTTACCGTCGAAATCGTGCAGAAAATCGAATAAGTTAGGCCTAGTATACTTTTTCTAAGAGCTTCTCTGTATTCGCTATCATGACACGTACACCTTACTACAACATAAAACCGTCGAGCTTTTCGACTTTTGTCTGTGTTTGATTCAGTTTTCCACGATTAACAAAACAACGTTTTTGCTGTTCTAGAATCTAGACGGTGTAGCGGCTTTCCGCACATCGTGATCCACAATCATTCCCGTCCCGACTGCCACTCGACTTCATTCGCTAGGTGTCAGCAGCACACACCAATCTGCGTCGTTTGGCGTCATTTTTTGTTCTCAACTTCTCAAGTCATTACTACATGTACCTCGCCCAATTGCCGTATAGGGCCTACGACCATTTAGGACATGTCGGCGGTCACTTTTCTTGCGTGTTGTCACGTCTTTGGCACTGAATCGGTCCACAAAATTAGCGGCTTTCAGGAACAAAGTGCACAGTAGCAAACTGTAACATTTGGCTTAACTTCTGCCGGTGAACGGAGGGAGTGCAAAGGAGAAAATGAATGTGTGCAGCACAAATTTCAACTAATTTTTAGGCCTGCTTTGAAAGAATTAAATACTGTACAATAGTCAAGCCGGTGTAGCAACGAGTAGAGCGTTGGACTTGCGATCAACAGGTCGTGAGTTCAAATCCCACTCGGGGCAAAAGTTGCGTAGCAACCTTGGGCAAGCTGTTTACACAAATGTGCTTCTGTCACCAAGCAGTATAACTTGGTACCGACCAAGGGGCGGTGATGCTTTGCGGCTGGGAAGGTAACCGCAGGCCTAGCGGAAAGTAATGGCAGCCTACCGCCGGGTTGATGCCTTATAGTCACCTGCGGGCTGACTGCCTGTAGGCCTACACCGGGATCAGCTTCGGGCCCAACGTTCGGTAACGATTATGTGACAGAAGGTAGGTTTCCTTTGATGCTTGGAGTGTTACAGTAGGTAGGTTAGGGGCGGGGCGACGGCGCTGGTTGACGACGTCGGCTGCGACTGAGGGCGGCGCCTAGCGGCGAAGCGTGAAACAGCCAGAGAGCGAGACCGAATTGACTGAGTCCAGTTGAAACAATACTCTCCCACTGCCGAACTACGGACTGCAGATTGGACGTGATTTTCCAGTTTTATTTCCTAACCCTGTCGCTTGGCCGCAATTTTTTCCACTTTACTGCTGACTATCTGCGTCGCATCAGCTACCTTATAGGCGCGTGATAATCCACTATAGGACTAAGTACTAAGTAGCAATCTTGTGTTACCATTTGCTTACCGGACTGTATAGGCAACTAATAACTTAATGTATCGATGCGCACTTTACAGACTTCAGTAAGTAAAATGTAATTAGTAACGTAACGTGGATTCTCATTAGTTTTACTTTATAAAAGTAATTAATTACTTTACTTGCAGTATTATTGTATATGGAACCGAAGTTTGTCCGACGAACGCAGCTGATCTGCAGTCAATGCAATTTACTATAAACAGAGTAATTATTGAATTATTTGGTACCATGTCTCAAAATTATTAACAAGAAGTAAGCAATTATATTGGCATTAACACGTTAAAGAATTAATTCACAATGGTTTTGTGAAAATTAGGATCAGCTACGGTGCGGCGGACAACTACCTATTTGCTAGACTCAGTGTCCATTAAACCTCTGCTGCCATTGGCCGCCGCGTCTATTAAGCCACACCTACAACGCCCCAGCCCTACACGGCGACTTCAAAGTAACCTACCTTCTGTCACAACCCTAGTAGGTGCCTAACCTATCTCCTGTCACACTACCTCGGTAACGAGCATGGGAAGCCTTTACCTTTTTTAGTCAAGCCATGGACGCAGCGATCTACGTACGACTTACCAAGACGTTTCAGTATTAACTGCAGTTGTTCGAATATTTGTATATAGTTGGCGGAAAGATAATATTTCCAACTCGTCTTTGAGATGTGCACTATCATACACCTGATCATTAGTCGTTGGCTGACTGACTGTCAGCGCTCTGCACCGAAGATATGAACACCAGCATCAGCAGCAACCGCGAAGTCGTCATCGTGACCTGTGATATATTATATATTTTTATTTTATTTATTTATGTATTTATTTATTTATGTATTTATTTATGTATGTATTTATTTATTTATTTATTTATGTATTTATTTATTTATTTTGCAACATAAGGGCCAAGGTGCCGCTTACAATTGCATACGTACAAGTAATAAACTTCCTTTGCAACTGTTTCCATATTGCACGGTTTCCGAGATATTATCACTTATTTCTCAAAATTTAAAGAGGTCACGTGCCTGAACATATCACTACCCGACCTCTATTTAGCGCCCCCGTTGAGGGTGAACCAGTTAGAATTTCGCCGAGATCTTTGGCGTCAGAACGGTCAGAAAACTAGTCCCTAGGCTATCGTACGGCGTTGTTTGTTTGATCCTGTGTTTAGCCATTTTTGTACAATACCGGCTTGTGATGGACAGACGAACGGACACATGACGATACATATTCTGCGGTATAGTATAGCGTCGCGCGGTAAAAACGTCCAGTATGCACTCATTAGCCGTAGTTCAACGTTCTGCCACAATGTAAATGTAACTTCTTAAAGTTTCATTTGATAATTGACTTCACGCCTTAAAATATACTATAAATATATACTTCAAACCGTGTTTGCAGCTGATATACCAGCTGTTTTCTTTATGTTTTCCATATTACAGTAGCAGTTGTCAGTTATGTTCTATGAATTTCTGTTTCTACAGCATGCTGATATAGCAGTATATGTTCAAGCACCGCTTCAATTTTGTTTTGTTGCTTGATTCGCTATTACAAATAGACTAAGTAAGTAAGTAAGTTTATTGAGATATTATAGCCATAAAGCTAGATTGGTTACAATGATACATAATACAAATTTACAATATAAAATACTACTAATATGAAACACAGATACAAATACAGTTCGTGAAAATTACATAAAAACGCAATATGTACAACATACACACATAAAATAAAATGAAATGGCGCTATTACAAACATGAAAGGTTGTCACTGGTAACACTTTAGGGAGTAATTTATGAAGGAGCAGTACCGTTTAGTTCGGACCTCCTGAGGGATTGGGTAAACTGTAGAATGCCGCAGTCGGAGAGAGAAAAAAGGATTGCGTTGATGTGGGAGGAGGTCATGCAGACAGTTCCCAGGATGGCATATCTGTTTAAAGAATTTCTGCTGAAAATTGCATCGTCGCAGCTTAAGAGACCCAATCTCACAGAGAGCGAGGGCGATGTTGTATGGTAATGTAACTGGGTGCAAAATAATGCGTAGAGCACGTGATTGAAGAGCCTCCAGTCGATCGCTCTGTGCAGTGGTTAGGTTATGATGATGCCAAACCACGCATACGACTAGTAGTTAACGCGCTAAACTACCGTTCTGCATTGTCATTCAAGCTTCATCAAAGAAATTTGACAAAAAGAAGCAGAGAATAAGACACTATTTACACTGTACGAGTTGTAGCAAGTTCAGCATTCAGCAAGCGACAAACTGCGGACCGAGAGCACAGAAACCCATTCGGACGGCCGTCGTTGCTCGATAGTCGGGCGCGGTCGGTCCGCTCGCGGTGAATGGGAGACGCGGGAAGCCGAAGAG
>Ga0209780_1004318_pt1 | contig 10909 bp, 6 predicted proteins | sample WorMetexBAHAMAS2_FD_187384 | JGI IMG/M metagenome (GOLD analysis project Ga0209780, IMG submission 187384) | Marine gutless worms symbiont microbial communities from Max Planck institute for Marine Microbiology, Germany - Inanidrilus exumae... | ecosystem: Host-associated > Annelida > Digestive...
CGACTCTCGGTGATCGGTCGTTCTCAGTGGCTGCCGCACGGACATGGAACGCTCTGCCGCAACATGTTCGGAACGCGCCTTCTCTTCCCGTCTTCCGCCGAGATCTGAAGACCGTTCTGTTCCGGTCGTCGTTCCCTGATGCGACCTGACAATCCACTGTGCTCTATCTGCTTGTCCGTCGTTCAGTGCTGATCTGTCACCATGTACCGGCTGCTACAAACTGTTTTTATTGACATTGTAACACATGTACGGTGGTCTTGCAGCAGCAATGCCATAACGCCACCTAAATAATATTCATTTCTTCTTCTACTACTACTACTACTACATAGGAATCATTAGAAATAATTCTTTGGTAGATGGACGCGCCCAGACCGAGTCGAACCCCAGCCACTGAGCGCGTCACACTCTACTGCACATGGCGGCCGAGTGCGTTAACCACTCGGCCACGAAAGCAGGTCATTATTTACCTCACAAAAAACAAAATTCGGGCTCCCTGTCAAACTGTCATTACCGTATGGTTCGCACCAAAAATCTACCATGGCCAGCCCCCAACATTTGGCTCAGAATGTTCCAAATTTCATCCAAATCGGTTCACTATCGGCGGAGTTGCAGCCGAACGCGTGAAGGCCGTTCTTTGGGCCCACAGAGTATGTGCAATATTGAGAGTAACTGGACATACCTTGACGTGGTTCGTCACTGTCTTCATGTTCAGTCTCTTGTTGAGCCTTCACTCTGTGCTTCTTCTTCTTTTTCTTGTCCATTTTCTCTAACTTCCTGTTGCAAAACAAAATATGTTAAATGACACATTGTACGTGCAGTGATAATGCAAAGAGGAAAATCAGCATGATACATTTGATATTTTCCAGTACGGGAATCACACTGTCTGGCTATAGTGACCTAACCATGCCCCCTGATGGGGTGTGTATCATCAAAAGGCAATGTGTCTACCAAAGTAGGACTGCACAGCTTCACCCATTGCAAAAAAATAGACAGAGATCCAAAAATCTAAACTAGAAGATGGACTTTTGACGACCCCAGCAATGATGTGGATGCCTTTGCCACCTCGACAGCCTGCTACGACCTTGACCTCCAGAATCTAATCAGGTCATTAGTAGGGGCTAGTGAAAATGCTAGTGAAAATTCCCTGTCAGGTTTATTAAAATTGTTCAAGACGTTCATGACATATCGTGGTAACAATATATGACTGGACAATCGAATGGTCGAACAAACGAACGTGGCGGACAGATAGCCCAAAAACATAATGCTTTTGCCAACAATGTCGTGTAGCAAAGGCATAAAAAGGGTGGCATTGCCATGCCTTCTTTTGGGGGTGATCTATTTTTGCTAATTTGTCATCCACCTGATAGTACATTCCATGAAAGGGGTAACGGTCAAATGTTGCCTTTCCCACTGACTTCAGCATTGGCTTCTAATACTGCACATTGTGTTATTGTGCACATGCATATGATATGCCCCAAAAACAGGTTAACTCGAAGGCACTCAGTTCTGCACACCTCAGATACAGTTTTATGCACTGCTATGTAGTGTCAGCAACACATGCTGGCGCCACCTAGCAATGGCCAATAAACCGCCTGGTACCAATGTTACATGGCAAACATTACATTTTTCTGCATTTAAATTTCAGAAATCCAAACACAGACGACCCCCACACTCAAAACAACAGTTCCTCTTCACAGAGTGCACTCTTTCCAAACATTTCACGAGAATTTATCCACAGTTTTTGAGCAATCAGTAAATCAATCAAACAGTAAACTGAACCACACTTATTGTCGCTGTCTTTCAGTTCAGATGAAGATCAATTCACACAGTTAGATAGAATGACGTACGTGAGTACAAAACTGCGATTGACGGAAATACATCACATGGAACAGATGTTTTTGCCGAAAGTGAAAAACGTACTTCAGTAGTCTTTTCTTCTGCTTTGGGGTCAGTGACTTGAGAAACTGAATTTCTGGATCATCACTATCATCAGCCGCAGCAGCAGCAGAAGCTTCAGATGCTGAGGCCTGGCGAAGCAGAACACACAATACAGATAAGCGGGTTGCTATGTATTATTTTCACAAACAATCCAAGATGCCACTGCAAGACAATCACTTGACTTAAGAATGCAACAGAACAGCACAACAACAGAGACAACCACAAAATACTCCAGGCACTAGGAACTTACAGGTTGTATTCACATATAGGAGTATTTCACAATCAATGGCAGCTTGAGTTAAAGTTTTACATCCAACCCAACACAAAATAGGTCATTTCGGAGATGTTCTTCCTACAAATCTCTTGGCTTAGTACTGAAAAATTAAATCAAACACAACAAAAGCAAACATGCATCCGTAACACAATACACTATAACACAAAAATAAACACAAAAACGAAAGTCTGGAAATGGAACAAGCCAATTCTTGGGAAGTGAATAACTAAGGAAGTACATGAGTACATAAGCAAGCAAATGATTTACACAGTGCTGGATTCGACAAATGAATCAGGGTGCATTACAGCCCCACAGCCTGCGTGGAGTGCATAATCAATGGAGTAATTTGACTGAATGCCCTTCCTGACATCACCAGTTACTCAATACGTGTCAGTAACAACTGAATCAGGTGCTCTGAGTCATATGTTACAAGACAGTTGACATCAATTAATATACTAAACATGAACAGCAAACATCAACAATATATTTACAGCAAACATAAAATAATATATTAACGTAGTACAGAAGTGTGCACTGCAGACATAGCCAATGAGCACAACAGGAAATATTTAGACAATTTCATAAGTAAAGGAAAACAAGTTGCTGTGAATGTTTTTCATTTTTTAATACTCAGTTCCCGACGTCTGACATGCACTGCGAAAATAAACTAAAGGTCACTCACTGACAGCACGTGTGTTACTATCAGCTGTCACTCATGGCGGCATAAGGGGCCTGTGGAACGTGCAAGCGTGCACACAACGAAACAGCAGGGAGACGACTTAGTTGGGTATGGATGCGTGAGCTGGCACTCATGGCAACAAAAGATTATGTGCATTATGTAACTGACAAGCAGTTAACGACACTGCTGTGCATTGTAGGTTATTCGCATTAGGCTTTCACATTAGGTTTGTTACCATTTACTCGTGTAACATTTGACAATTGAAAAAAAGGAATACTTGCTTTTGATGATCGAAGACATATTCTACGATTTTAACATTCTAATCAGCATCATGCGAAATTCCATATTAGCAAGTAACTAAAGTAAACTTATGGATACTGCATGCACATATAGGTAACAAACCTTCTGATCACTTGTACTGGCATTGGGACCAGAAGTGGCAGCTGCTGTCTTATTCACTAAACACAGCACAGTACGTAATAACAGTATTAGAAACACATCAGCAATGAAGCACACAGGCAATCATGTTTTCAAATGTTCAAATGCTGTAAACCCTGACACGAAGTAGTTATCAAATGACACCTAAAGACTTTTACAGTAAAGTACATCATATCAAAACAAAGGCGACATGTATGCAATGGCTGTAGAATGCATAATGACATCATTACATTAGTTATGTTAAAATATTTATGATGCCGATACAGTGAGAAGCTGTGTGATTTCCTGTATGTGAAACATGCAACTGACATATTTCACACAGATGAGGCAAAATGTTACTTTTTGGTATTGCATCATCTTATAACATTGACCTTAGCCACCAATTATGGCAGCAGCATACAATGAAAAAGTTGCAGTTATGGGCAATAAAATTTTGCAGTAATTAATTATGTTACGCATTATCATCTTTTAATACTGCTGCTCACAACAGTATTCTTACTGCTATCAAACAAATAACATACAAACCAGAGGCTCATACAAAAGAAAAGACTACCAACCTGTGAACTAATCTGACAGAGACATCACAGCATAAAAGACAATAAAAGCGATAAACAGAGAACTACATACACTGTGGCGGCTCAGCAGTCAAGTTCATGTGATACAGCGGACAGATCTTGTCTGTATTCATGTGACCCCAAGTACGGCATTTAATACATCGTACGTTGCGGACTTCAATACCAAACGGCTGGTCATTAATTGCATCATCGCCTTTCGCATATCTGTCAGCAACAGTCGCTGCACGTGAATATATTGCATTATATCAGAATAAAATATGTTTATTATGTTATTGCACCAATGCACATCACTGTTATCAGACTGTTATCAGACAAACTCAAGGAACATAAAACACTGTCACAGCCACAATATCAACAGCTTTCAGTTTTTATCCACACATGCCTGGATATGTTATTTACTGTTTGTTTTTTTGTAATTGTGTGTGTGTGTGTTTGTACGGATATGAATTTCTCTGCTGAGGATAAAGTTAGCTGCATCAGATTTTGCACGGCGGTTCATCAGCATCCAAGGTAGGAAATCTCCCATTTAGGGGAACTTTGTTCCCCCAGAAGCCCAAAATCGGACGAATCGTCCAGCGTGAAAAGAACAATGAATGTTCCAGTTGGTGACTCCATGACGTGCCTATCTGTAACATGTACCATGTCTCTCAAACGACACAATACAGACATTAATGTTGTTAGAACATATTGCAACATGCGAGATATGTAAAAAGCACATTATCACTCACGCTTCTCTGGGTGCATTGTACTTGCGCTGCCACTCAAATTTGAACTCCGGTTCATCATCTTCTTTCTACATCAAACAATTTTATGCAAACTAAACATTTCATGCAAACTAAACATGGGCAGCAATCATTACCAGTAGTTGGCATTCCTAGACTAAGTTTTGGACATATATCAATACAGCATTTGCAAGCAATATTTTCGTAGTTATATTATTTCCTCTGTGAAGCAAGTACCATTAGCTGCTGCAAATTTGTGACTGTCTTTACCTTTTGTTAAAAGGACTTCTCAACAAGTTGTGGATTGAATTCATAAAATTTGAGGAAGGAGTCCGCATGTTTAGTGGGAAAAATCAATCAGACAATTCGAATGTCCCCCAAAATTGGAGTATGCCAATTTTCACTAATTTGTGCAAAAAATTGGTTACCAACGTTCCTTGAGTGATCACAAAAAGAAGGTCAGAGTGATCATGCCTACCCATATCTGTACCTATTCTGAAAATTTGGTGTAGATCGGTCCAGTATATTCTGAGATAATTGGTCTCTAATTGGGACCATTACAAAAACGTAACAGCAACACATCTTACAGCCAACTGGCATGTCAGAGGCAGGCTGGGTGGGCAAAAGTAGAACGAGCAGTTTTATGTCTGCATAATGTTCGTTAAAGAAGAAGAAGGGGTCATATGGAGTAAGTTACCATCAGTTACGTATCAAATCTGAAGGGCACAGCTTCTGTGGAGGTTACCTGTCATGCCTTCACTAGTAACTGCAGTGTACCAAATTTAAGTTGCCTATGTTTATTCATTCCAAATACACAGAATGACAGCTCTGCTATTTCGAACAACACACAAACATGACAAATGGATGACAATTAACGTACCTCTTTTTCTTCACATCGAATGAACATACAACACAAACACAAATGTTTTATTTTACTTATTGCTAAATATCACTGTTACCTTAGTTCAACAATTCATCTTCATTCCGATGCTGCAGTTAATTTCATTTGCTATTCAATTGCATTTATCACCAGTGTTTACTTGGCTGCATTTTTTGACAGCAAACATCTTTAAAATATGCTGTTTATTTAAGAAAGACTCTTATTTTCAGATTCTTTTTTAATTTCTGCTTCCCGCTGTCAGCCGAGGTTGCTGACTTGGAGAACTGGGCAATTTTCAGTAGTCTGTAATGAGAATAAACTGAGCATAAACCTAGGAAAAAAAGAATGGATTGTCATTCGGCTTAAATGGTTATGAAACAAACACCGCCTTGTGCAGTAACTGCTTTATCATTTTTACTGTTATGTTTCTGTCATACACATCAATCATATCCACCATTACGCTTTAAATTTTTTTCACAGGTAGTTTTACAGGTTTTAATCTCTGCTGGCCACTTCAGTGGACCAGGTAAAGCAAAACTGGTCTGTTGTCTGCATGTCTGGACAACAGCTTGATTACTGACCACATGTAGGTCAAGTCTGAAGGTCAAGGTCATAGGTCAAAGTTCAGTCACAAGGAAAATGGCGTTGAAGTAGTCAGTGTGACCACTGTGGCTGATTACATCTTCAGTGGGCATATACAGCTGAAAGCAGCAGACCATTAAAGAGCAAAACAACAGTTGCTACAATATCAATGATGACTGGGCATACATCAACAGGCACAGGAAACCCCATCTTAGGTTTTTAAACATTGAGGTTATTGTTGCTTTTGTTTGACTTCTTATACAGTTGACCTATTCTTTCTAGGTCTTCACATACTGACTGTAGTTCCCATTGTCATTCTTCTGGTGAATAGTAATTCTTTTTTCTTTCTAGTTTTAGTTCTCACTCAGAATAATAACACTACTATATGCAGAATAAAATCAAACAGAATTCACAAACATCATAATTATCAAACAATTTAAGTTTTAATTTATTAATTTACTCAAACTTACTCAAATATCATTTTACCACATATTAAATATTATTAATAGTCACAGCAACAACAACATATTACTGCACATAAGCTTAGTATAACTTCTAAAACTTTAAAGAACTTACTCATAATAAAACAATACATTAATTTTCATTATGTGCTATTGCTGAAACATAATAACCAGTAGATATTCACATAATGCAGAGCAGTTTCAGACAAACACTGACTAGTTCGGATTAACATGGCCTATCTATATCGCTATTCATATCATTTTGCATTACCTTTTTTGGCTCCAGGGGGAGGATCATACATAAATGACAATCCAACTTTTGCTTTCTCGTCGCCAAGCAGAGCTCTGCAAAAAGCACTTACTCAGTATATAACATGTTACTATCACACAGAAATAGTTCTCAAGCACAGACACAACAGTGAAGTCTACCAGTGCTTTCACAGTTAAGTCTGCTGCATGATTTCGTTGCTAAATAAACAGGCTTTACTGTCCATTCAACATACAGTATGTTCTCTCCATGCATCAACTGCTTTGGCAATGACAACCAAACTCTATTTGCAGTATTTACAACTTTGAGGCACTGATCGGATACTATGAAAACAGTGAGGATCACCAACACTATTAATTACACAAACTGAACAGATATACAGGCAGTTTGACAGTGACATTTTTATCTATGCTAGCTCTTCTAGCATCCATGTTGTAGGGCAAGTAAATGTAAACATTTAGCAGCATTTACAGTCAGATTGCTGACCTGGCGCTAGCAGTCAGCTTTCCTTAAACCTAATGATTCAATTTTATTGAAATAACATGACAAATCTTTACCAGTTAACTTCCCATAGTACAATATCATGTCCTACAACATGGAGATCTCATAATGATCATAGATTACTGTGATGCCATTTCAACCTATCTATACAACCCTTACAAGATCAATCAACATCAAATAGGAAACAAAGAAGGAACCTTTGCTTATACCATGACCATGGCTAAGTTTGAGGGGAATCATAAAGATCAACATATCTAGCTCATGCAGAGCGATGCATCTGTGACAGAGGAGCATTTTGAAACTTTTGTGTGATTCATATTACCATACCTGTTGCCATACATCTCTTGTTCTCTCTGATACTGTGCTGCGAGGTCTTCTTGCTTCTTTTTGTTAAATGCAGTTTTCTGCTCTGCCATCCATACCTGACATGACACAATTTCCAGCACATGTCACAAACACATCAAGTCCATGCAGTGTTTGGTTAGTGATGTGAGTATTTCTTCATCAAAGTTATCAAGGACAGTGGCAGATGATGTCATCACCTCATCACAGGCAACTTTGGTCACAGATTCTCGCATTACAGGTTATGATTAGAGTTGGGGAACTGGTTAAGTTTAGGTGGAAAGATAACTGCACATGCAATAGATACCCTGCCGATTGTTCCTAATCAGCATAATGAAAGTAGAAGCTATTTATAATGTAACTAGTACCACTGTGTCTTATATTATATTACGTACAGATAATGGCATGGAGGCATGCCTGTGTCCATGGCAGTCGTTACTGAAGTTGTTATGCTATGTCTGCTGGTATGCGATCAATAACAGCAAGTGTGGAGCAACGGGTGTTATTTTTAATCGCTCTCAATTCTTGGAATTCGAGAAATTCATTTCGTGGGATCGAGAAAAAATTTGCATCTCGAGTCTTTGAAAAAGTGGTACAAACAATGTACCACAGAAATATGGAAAGACAGTTCAGCACTTAAGTCTGAACTGTCGTTTGGACACTTCAGCACTAATGCCAAAATGTTTGGACAGCTCAGACCCACCACACCAATGCTGAGGTGTCTTGAGTCCAAAGTGTCCGCAAGCTATGCAGCAACTCACTGACCTGGCAGAGCACAGCCACATGTATGTATGCAAAAAATGTTTTACAGTATCAGAAAATGTAGACAAGTCTTGGTGTCGGTAACCTGACAACTTATTTGTGGGTGCATCAACTCGTGTATAGCTAACTCATGGACAAGTTAACTTGTGGATGCCGCCACTCACTGTAAATGTTGAAAATATGTAATGCTTTGAAGGCTATTGTATGCAATGCACGGTTTTTTGAGTAGGCCTACTTATTTGCATTTTCATATTCATCTGCTCGCAGTATTTCAAAATGCCCACAGAAGTAAATAACTACTGCTGGTATCCACAAGCTGACATACTCGTGAGTTGGCGTATCCGCGAGCTGTCCAATAACCGATAAGTGTATTGTCGCAACCGTGATTTAGTTGAAACATATAAAATATTGAATGGCTTCTATAATATCAACAAAGATTTGTTCTTTGATTTAGATGATGGTGGACATAGAAGCCATGAAAAGAAACTATTCAAACGAAGATTTTGTTTCGATACTAGAATATTTGTTTCTAGTGAACGGGTGGTTGACAATTGGAATTCACTATCTGCACAGTGTGTTAACATCTGCACCATTAATACATTTAAAGGTGATATGCAACGATTTTTTTTACCAGATTGATTAAAAGTAGTTCCTAGCTGCTAACTGCAATACAAACCCATCTGTGTAACAAATTTTGATAAATCATGCCGTAAAATGCTAAAAAGTACAAGTTTATTGGTCTTTTTGGTATAGTTATTCTTCGGCTGTTTCCATCACGTGTGACGTCATACCAGGATATGCTTGTTTTGTTTGCATTGCTATGCATTTGATATTAGATAAGAAGTTATTTAGACAATAGGTGGACAATAGACACGACCGTCGTGTCTATTGTCCACCTGTGGATGATACACGACGGTCGAAATATAAGGGACACGAACGTCGTGTCAATAGCGTCTGAAACAGGAGACACGACTATCGCCGGCAGATGGTGACACCCGACGCCACCAAAACTGTTATTGCTAACAAATCAAACTAAACTGACCCTAATCGTAACACTAACCCTAACCGACACAGTAATGGTTATATTCTTTACGCGCATTTCGTTGACACCCACAAAAAGGTTGTATCGCAATAATGAAAGAAATTTTTGCGGAGGCAGGGTTCGTGGGTGGGCCAATTTTTTCCCATTTGCCGACTTTTTACCCGTTTGCTGACAAGAATGCAATAGTAAGTTCATACTTTATCGTTGAAAGAGGGTTTTTTGTGGGGATCTATAAGAAAAAGGGGCTGGGTCTTTTGGGGGCATAACAGAAAGAAAAAATCGAATTTTCACGTACCGTAACGGTCGTGTGGACGATACACGACGGTCGTGTCCACAGTGTGAAATATAAGGGAAACGACCGTCGTGTCAATAGCGTCCTAAAGAAGAGACACGACGGTCGTGTCCGTAACCACTTCAGCATGGCTGAAGCTGATAAACAGTGATGTGAGGTGTTCTGCGGTAATGTGCGATATTTATGCAGACCTGTTCGTACTACTTACCCTTTTGATATTTTCTTTGCTTCCTGGGTGGAAGAATTTCTTGGTCATGTAATTATTAAAACCTTTGCCCATCTTAACTTCTCTCACACTTGTCAAATATAATAGAACTACAACACACTAAACCTACGTCTACGTCTAACAGACTAGTCAATAAAAGTCAACAATTATTACTATTTAATTAATCAGCAAAAAATTACGAAGAAAAATGAATAACATTGAATATTTACACAACGCTTCAACAAGACCCATTAATGCCGCTAACAGTCCGCAAGCTATAATCACATTGGGCGTGTTCTGAAATAACGCTCCAGGGTGCTTCGAAGTGCTACTGTCAGAGAATATACAAGTGTATATTCTACGCTACTGTGCCCGTTGTGCCGTTCTTTTATGATAAAAAGAACGGCACAGTAGCACTTCGAAGCACACTGGAGCGTATTTCAGAACACGCCCTTTATGACGTATAATAGAGAATTTACGAGCGGAGGCCAAAGCTTCTATGGCAAATCTATTCCTGCCTCGTCTAAACAATTTACAATATAACAACTTGCTAAGAAGCGTCATACATCACTTAGCTGCGACTTCCGGTTCCCTGCAATTGTGCTCTAAAAGTCTACAAAGTATTGTCTTTATTGTGACAATTTACAATAATGTGTCTGTCTAATCTTGCTTTAAAGATGTTAGCACTATAGCAGATACAACAACCCAGTTAGTTAGGCAAGCTGTTCCATGTAATGACCAACCTTATTGCAAAAACCAAATTTCCTTATGTCATGGATTTCTAAAGTCTCGTATCACTAATTATAATTTAATTACATCACAAATTGATGTGATTTATACAGACTTTGAAAAAGCGTTTGATAAGGTGCCCCATCAACGGTTAATAAGTAAATTAAAATCGTATGGAATTAATTCGGTTATTATTAAGTGGATTACAGCTTTTCTCTT
>Ga0209780_1004319_pt1 | contig 10909 bp, 9 predicted proteins | sample WorMetexBAHAMAS2_FD_187384 | JGI IMG/M metagenome (GOLD analysis project Ga0209780, IMG submission 187384) | Marine gutless worms symbiont microbial communities from Max Planck institute for Marine Microbiology, Germany - Inanidrilus exumae... | ecosystem: Host-associated > Annelida > Digestive...
TGTCAATGACGCTCTGGTCCATGTCATACCAAACGTGTAGCAAACGCTGCTTCAGTTCATCGATGCTGTATACCCGTGACTGATCATCTGCTATTTACAAAGAATATTTAATATAAACTGGAAATGAAGCAATGAGTAAGTAAACAAAACAAATTAAAATTGTTTGTGCATCTTAACTGGTGGTTTGTTTCATTCACTTAACTTTCACTTACCTGTCAAAAATGGCAATTTTTACACTAAAAATATGTGACAAAATAGTGTACAACACATTTAAGGTACGGTGGGGTCTTCAGTAACCACTTTACTACAAATTTACTAAGGAGTCTACCAGTGAAAAAAGTTTGAAAATCGGTTAAGATTTGACGAGGTTATTGTTATGAGTTTGTTGCTGGTTTCCTTTTTTGGGACACTGTGTATATTATACAGCATTCTTTCCTGATTCCATTGTAAAAAGTGTAAAAATCTGCCAAGAAATACAGGAGCTATAGTCCAAAATATAATGACAGTTTTTTATGGATCACAGTGTAGATTTCATCAGTGTCATTCTCATAAGCCAGTCAGATATATATATACTTGCAGTCTGGACTGAAAAAGAAACTACATATCATACATACGTTATTGTGAATGTGAAGTAACATATGCATTAACTAGCACTCCATGCTCGGTCACACCTCATGATTACTGTTCTCAATTCTTGCACCGTCGTATGGCGCTCAGTCCATTACGGTTGCTGGCCACTAGTTCCGAATTTTTCGACATTTTCGATTTTACAAATATAAGATACACATACTGACTGCCACCATATTTCAGTGCTGCATGTACAACTGACAACTAGCAGTATCAAAGTGCTAAAAATAATGCCTTGTAGCATTGCTTACTGCCTCATTTGATGGCACATGTGTATACACTTGACTTTTTCCAGCACACATACATAATATTATATTTAGAATTGTACCGCAAACATTGCTGGTGTCTACGTTACGAAAGATACCTCCATTGTCAATGAAGACGTCGACACCAAGCCGTCCAGTTTCTTCCATGACGCTGCTGTGCAACGACGTCATTGCCGACTTGCTGTCTATCTCAATAATGTGCTCTACAACAATTATAACAAGGTGTCGCCCTAACGGGACGTAACACTACTAGCCCGCCGTGGTGTGTCGGCCACCCGACCAGCCCACTGGCAGTGTTACAGACAACAGACGACGACGACAGACGCCAGCATGCTAAACAATACTGGCCCATTAAGCGGGCCAGTAATAATCCTAAGTATTTATGCATATGCAGCTAAATTAAATTAAATTAACTTTTAGGAGTTTCTCAGAATCAAAAAACACAGATGTCTGTGAAATACACCATACTCAGACGAATACTGGTAATGGTATGTGTTGTGGACAAGGACAATAACATAATAACCATCTGAGTAAATAGTAAGTCTACCTAGTGGCACGAGAAACGTAAGAAAGAGTGAGTGCATGGTGAGAATTGTTCACCGTGTTGCTGACCCTGCTTCAAAGGACAACACATGCCATCGCTTGTAAATAACAGAGAATTGCCTCATCATCCAGTTCATAGTTTTTCTTAAACACAGCAATTGCATTCTCTGTTATTCAGTAAGCATATGTATATGTGCATATGTATAGCACATTCTTCGCGGTAACACAAAACACAATCTGTGATGCAGCTGACCAAGAGTTGGCTGCACCAACCTCACTTAACTTTAACCATAGATCAACTTGGCATCATTGTCAATGAAATGGTGTTTCACACGACAGCAGCTAATAAACAGGTGGAAAATGGATTAGTTAATTAATAGATAAAACTAACTGAACTTGTTGCAACCATACCTATATAGTCAATCATTAAGAGATCGAGAAATCTCGGTGGGTTACAGAGTCGCTACTAAATCTCAACATAACCATTTTGAAAACATGAATCTGTAGATGTTCTCATAGCTCACCAGGTGGCGGTTGAAGCTTCTCTAGATGACTGCGATGCTGGCCATTTGTAATCACAGCAAGTACCTTTCAACATCAACATATATATCATTCTCAGGTCCAGTTGCATCAGTCACAGTTAAATCATCACCGAACCAATGGCCACTTAACTTTAAGTAATGATTACATATCTCCACTTGAGTCCAAGTCATTGCACGGCCAAAAATTAAGCGCTACTTAATAAAGTGGACAGTTAAGTAGAGATTATGCCACGTCAATTTATATTGGCTGCATGGATGTCCACAAAATATTTACTCTATAGATCTCTGTGATTGGTTGCTGCGAGTCACGTGAAATGTTATTAGCTTGCCACTGCCTATAGCCAGCAGCATGGGCCAGCTTGCCGATAGGCCTCCCTAAGCATGAATGAATGTCTGCTGAACGCCCTATTGTCATGCTTATAAACATGCCATATTCTAGTTGTGTTCACTTCATTAACAGTATGGCAATACACAAGTTAACTGCTTTGTTAAAGTTATATACAACCTCTGACCTGCTCAAGTAGTTTCGCAGTGTGCTTTTTGACAGTCAAAATCATACAAAAAAATCATTGCTTTACTTAGTGGCCAGAAATTGCTGTTGGAGTAGATATTTAAGTGAAAATTAGCATTTATGTGGCAATCGTGCAATGCGGTTTATGTTAACGATCACTTAAGTACAGATTTAAGCAGTACGTAATTTAACTTTAGTTGGTGCAAAATAAACTAGACATAACAGTGATGATGGTAACACAGTACTGCAAGCTGTGTTGATTTGTTAGCTCTTTCATGCGAGCTAACCAGAGGCATGAAGCGCCCACGGTTGTGACGCTCTCTGAGAACGTCGCCGCTTTTACAATGCAAGCAACGGCCTGCGAGTCACGTGACATAGGCTTACTGGGCTAGCACGGCCTGCTGCTTTAAGGAAATGCTAAAAGTATGGAACGCTCTACAAATCTTTAAGCGCTCGTTACCTTTTTGCGGGTTCATCACAGTCCTAATGTCAGATATGTGGTTTTCATTTTTGGATATGAATAAGTACTATGTGATTTGGAAGTTAAGCTTAATTAAGGCAAGATGCTTCCTAATTCAAATTGTTACATCTTTCTAAGTCAGAACAAAGTAGTTACTTCGGGCAATCATGTGATATCGTTTAGCAAATAATTTCTGTGTGTTGCAGCTTCAATAACAAAAAACATGGTCTCGATCTTGGTCTCAAGCCTCCTCCTGGTCTTGGTCTTAATCTTAGTCTGGAGCCTTCTATCTTTGTTTTGACATTTTGGCCTCGTCCACGACATACATCGTCAATCAGGCTAAACAACGAGCAGCAGAGACCTTTGCTCCCCATGCATGTGCAAGTTGTACAGCCAGACTGCCAAACGACGTGGCAGCATCCATGATCAGCACAGTGTCACCAAATGACACGCGGCCGAGATACTGCAACGTGATGTACGCTCGGACGCCATCACCAATGGCGCAGGCTGCCATCTCATGGTCAACGCTGTCAGGAAGCACAGCTGCAGTACAGTACACACAATCAGCAACGTGTAGTGGATCAAATAGCTCAGCACTGTGTCGCTATAGATTTCCACCAGCATGCAGCAGAAATTAGAAGATAGACTTCTACGCCTCAGCGCTGATATGGATGCCTTCGCCACCTTGACAGCCTGCTGTGACCTTGACCTCTGTCCTCCAAAATCTAATCAGGTTATCAGTAGGGGCCAATGAATACTCCCTGTACGTTTTATCAAGATTGCTTAAGCTGTTCGGGAGATATTGTGGTAACAATATTTGTCCGGACAAACAAACAGACGAACGAACAGACAGACGGACAGCCTGGAAAACATAACGCCTTTGCCAAAACTGTCGGATGGCGAAGGCATAATAAATATCAGTGGTTTCTATCCGTCCATGTGGTACTGTCACTGGAGAGCCAGCTTATTGGGAGAAATGCTCCTTCCAACAGACGTCCAGTGGTGGATAACAAAAGGAAAATGCCAGGCCACAAGTTGAGATCAGTGCTCTGCATTTCCTTCAGTGCTTTGACACTGTTGGCGGTGAGATTGTGAGACATCTGCCCGTAAAAACAACCCGTGACACTTATCCTCAAATGGTCTCTTCCAGAATAAGTGGAGGAAGAATAATGCGGGGAAATGGCTAACCGAGTTTATCCAGCAAACGGTAGTTAAAATGCAGATAGGTAAGCAGATAGTGTCCACCCTTTAAATCCTTAGGTGAAAGGAGAGTAAATAAAAGGGTACGGTGTCCGTGACAACCAATACAATGTGAGGTCCTCCTTGCATTTTGAAGATAAAATTATGTCCTTTTGTACATCAGCTGACTGCATCAGGCCCACTACCCAGTTTAAAAATGCAGTCATCTTTTTGTTGCCCCCAAATGACGTCAACTGATGGCATGTTTCCGCAGATCTGTAAGTGATATCCACTCATATCTGATCCAGCCACTTGCTTACTAAGTGACATAAGTGTCACTTAAAATTTCTGACTTCCTACATCTGGTCATGGCACTTGCATGCAGTGCCCGAGGCACCACAGGTGCTGTGGCACCCCAGCTGAGAAGCATGGTGTCAGAATCCCAGTGTGGTATTATGATGACTGCTGAATACAGCCAGTATAAATGCATTTAATGAATTTACACATCATATGTACAATATAGCCAAACAACAACACTTGTAGTATACACTTAATCACATCATTTAGCATACTACACCATATGACTCGTGCAAATGCATAATTTATGATGACAACATATTAGAAGAAAAGAAGAAAATAAGATGCAACAAGGCAATCATAGATCTCAGACTTCGCCCGCAGTGTGCAATCCCATCCCCCTTTGCGGCCGATAATACTTTTCCAATGCTTGTAATCAAGCATCTGCCCCTATCGTGTGCACACTGCTGCATGAACCAGTCCAATTCGCAATTCATAGGGTGTTAGGCTTGTTGGGCATATGTTTCGCCCAAAATTGCCCCTTCCCATTCGGGGATCATCACCCCACCCCATGTAACATACTGTTCCTTGGGCCAAGCCCACTCATTATCCCAAACGGCATCCCGATTGCTTCAACCGTTTTGTATGAGTCCAAAATGCTATGATGTACAATGCATTGTTATTATGGAAGAAAACCACCAAAACTGCCTCTTTCCCTTGGGATTTCGTCACTCTGCTTGAGGATGTCCGAGCCACAACAATCGGCAACATGCACAACAAATTTGGTAAAGATCATGCATGTGGTTCTGGAAATATCCTCAAGGACAGACAGACACACAAACAAACACACACGCATGCACAGACGTACTTATCACTATACTTCGCAACCACTCACGTGGGCTAACTAATTAGTACTTTGACACACACAACTCTATTAAGTGACAAATACAATAAAATCACATTGCTAACAAGGCAATCGTAGATAGCAGACTTCACCCGTGGAAACCAGAATTACATAACGTATCTCAACAACGAGGGAGGAGGTCCGAGCCACAGCCATAGGCAAAATGCACAAAAATTTGGTAAAAAGCGCGCGTGTGGTTCCGGAGATATCCTTGCAGACAGACAGAGAGAAACAAACACACAAATATGTACTCATCACAATACTTTGCAACTGCTCCCACAGGCAAAGTAAAAAGTCAAAGAATGAAAATGCAAGATGTAAGTAAAATTTACGAGACAACTTAATTGATATATGCTTACCAAGCTCAAACTCGCATACTATACATTGACTGGCACAGCCAGAACTGTCGGAATCCAGTGGCAAAATAGCTATTTAAACAAAACATCAACAAAATCTAAAAAAAACAGTAACAGCCAAATGCCACAAATTCTACAAGTAGTTAATCCATTCCTCACTATAAAGACTTCTTGTCATCATAATGATTCTCTGCATGTGTGCATCAACATTTAAATATGATGAGACATTAATCAACTAGCATTAGCAGGGTTGTGTGGTTAACACCAGCAAAATTTACAACTGTGGGCAACTGGCTGACACTAACGTGGGGCCAGGGCCATTTCATTTTAACTTTTCGCTATTTAGTGATGCCCTTTTATTGGTGTCCTGCAAAATATTGTGGGAATGTGGGACTCCTAAAAACCTGGTGTGTCCAAACAATCTGCACACTCCGAAATCTGATCCTGGTAAAACATTTTGCCGTTAGTACACTCACGGCGGTTGTTAGCATCTGGAAGGTTATCCAGCATGTAAAAATATCACTTTACCAACAGTCCTCAAAGAGGCATTATGGAAAATTTGGATGGGCTCGACCTAACAAATGGCAACCATGTAAAAATATGCAGGTTAAATATTAACCAAGAGACATGATAGGTAATAACATGTGTGAATAAATGACGGCGTTCTTAGCATAAAATGCTACAGCTGCATCAAAGGAGCACTGTTTCTATTTCCCAGGCCACTGAATTCGACTAAGGAAATGGGCCAGTTACAGCAGTAACCCTAACATATTATCCACCATTCAGGCCTGTCTTGTCATTTAAATCATTTGGTATATGCCTACAGAGCTAATGCTAAATTCAGCATCATTCTACATAGCATGATCTAGTCATCACGCTTCAGTCTATCAGTTCATGTAATCAGTCTAATGGTATATGTTACTTCTTTGTTGCAGTAACAAGTGTTGGGATTCAAAAGTGGGTACCTGGGTCTCAGAAGGCGGTATCCTTCCTAACTGATGAGGGGTCTAGGAGAGCATCATGAGCTCCCCAGTGGGTCCGGGTATAGCTCTGCTGCCAGGCAGTTCTTTGGGGATTTTGTCAATAGTTGCACTTTCTGTGCTGCAAGTTTGAACCTAAACGTCTGTTTTGTACCACAAAGTTTTAAAATCTTACTCTGTTTGAATCTGATTTGGATTTACGCTAGAGAACGACAACAGCGGGTTTGGGACAGAACCACAGAAAATGGCGGGTTGGTCCTAACAGTTGTAGGGAACCAACAGACTATGAGTCCTAGAATCTCAGACATTTAGGAACTTCTTCCTCGAGTCCCGATAATAGTTGTGCCTATGATGCCAATGAACAGGAAGATGTCATTACCAGCAACTCTGTCACCAGGACTGCATCGTGTCACACAGGCCCCGACTTTGACGACAGAACCAGAAACGCAACTAGCTGCTGACAGGCGAACTTTGGGTCGTTTCAGAAACAGCTCCGTCAATGTCTTATAACAAATACGGCAACAAAACATATCACAAGTTAACAGTTTGATAGACCACTTGCTTCTGCTAACCCAGCTCCCTGTCGAGCAATAAATGTAACATTTTCACTCCAAAATGTAATCATCTTTACTCAAGACAAGGCCTATAATGGCATGGAAGTTTCACTACAAGCCAGGAATGACAGCTCAAGATATTTGATGATGAAAAATCACCATTTTATAGATTAACAAATACATATTTAGACAACCACTAGCATTATAAATGTCCCCAGAAAGTAATTACAAGCAACAGTCAACAAATAAATCATAAAACTGAAAGTTAAGATATATATTTTACAAAATCTTTTATGTCTTATGTGTTAAGGTGTATATTACATGGCAGCTAAACTGGGCCAAATGAATAAAGAGAACGAGCTGGCACTTCAGTGAGCTCAGATAAAAATGATTTGGTGGATGTATGGTGCTATAGTAACAGATTGATTCACATGATGAGTTGAAAGACAGACTACGGATAAGTGATATTACTACAGTGGTGCAGCAAAATAGGTTGAGATGGCATGAGCATGTTTCAAGCAAGAATAAGTATGATTCGGTGAAAAAAATGCATGGATTCTGATGTAAAAGCTGTAAGACCTGGAGGTAGGCCAAAGGAAACTAGGAGTGAGGTTGCACAAAACGACTGTCAGATCTGACAACTGTGCAAGGAAGATGCTATGGATTGTAGTAAATGGAGAAAGTTAATGAAAGAAATTGTATAATACCCACAAAGAGAGTTAGTGAATGAACTTTTTTCTGGTTTTGGCAGATCCAGCTTGTCCCAGAAACGGGTTGTTGTTGATACTGGTGTCTTGTCTTAGTCTTACTTTAATACAAACTAGAAATAATGGCAGCTGCTTACAACAGGGTAACCAAAATGACTTTAAAAGTAATGAAAAAATTTTGATACTATATCAAGCAAAGCGTTAACTTAATAATTTCAAATGTACTTCCATGTCAATGATAATGATCTCTTGTAATATATAAAATTATATGTATTAATACGTAATACACTCTTACTAGAAATTTGGACTAACAACTATAAAACTATCATACTGTGCTGATAACCTCTGATCCACAATCAGTTGATAAGCTGCAAGCACGAACACCTACTAAAACATCATGATCTTGCAAAGGAACATCTTCGACCTAAATGCAACAAAAATGCAATAGATTGTTAAAAAACCAATAACGTGATACCAATATCATCTACTCATTTGGCAGTAACTACTGGAACTGGGATTGACGTTCGTTCGTCATTGCGGGCAGAGGTCCAGTCTACTCTGGACCTCAGTGCTGAGACCTTGCAGTGGTCCAGTGTGCTAGCCCAGGGAGAGGAAGGGAACTGGTAGGTGTGTGCTAGTGTATGCCTGACGTGTGCAGTGGAGGAAAGATACGTAGGAAGTGAGCAGCTTGTCGGATATTTGTAGTGCACCCCCTCTAGACGTGGCCTACCATATGGCTTAGCCCTGACTGGTGCTGTGTGTTACACCAGCCAGTGGCCAGCAATGCCTTTCAGCTTCAGCCATGCCGGTGCAGCTAACAACCTTGATGCTGCTACACATGGTGTCAGCAACGGTCACAGATTATAGAGGACACCGCCAAGCCCTCTTTTTCCTGCCTGGGATTATCTTCCTGTTCATCATATGCATAGGAATTATTTGAAATAGTCTTTTAGTGGAAGGCAAATGCGCCGAGGTTTAACCAGGCTCCTGAGGCGTGTCACTCTCCAATGTACATGGCGCCTAAGGGTTTTTACCACTAAGCTAAATGGGCAGATAACTGAGACTGACATTTTCAATACAATTTTTGGTACAAAAATTCCACAAGAAAGTGATAAATCAAATCAATGACTGTTTTTATATTTATGTTGATATACAAAATAAGTAGACCACAATAATACAAAAAACAGAAAACTAACAGCCACATTATTATAAATGTTGAGCTAAGAATATGTAGAATGTTAAAGGTCAAGTCCAAAATAAATTATGGCAGAAACAGGCACATTAGTCACAATTTCAGTTGTCTATATGCACACAGCTGTTTGAAGTGTTTCCTGGTCATTGTAGCAAATTTTGACAAAATAAATGCCATGCCACTCTGAACAAACATTTAATAGCTGCATTAGCCAGCACTGCTGCATTCAGTTCTGATGTGCTTTTAACTGCTTTGCTCTGCAGAGTACCAATAAAATTAATGCCACTGCTGCCAATAGAATAGAAATTACAATGTACCTACTAATAATGGGATTGGGAAACATGATCCGCCAATAACAGTAGTATTTACTAATGTAAATGTCTCAAATGCAATAACAATTAAAGAGCAGAAATATTTTTCCAGTTTAAATACTTTCTTTCAAAGTAGTCAGTTACTAAGGAAAAATAAATAAACACAATAACAGAATTAAAGGTAAATGAACATACATTTGATTGTAACTAGGGCTGTTAAATTAATGCATTAACTAATGCAACGTGTTAAGGAATTAATGGTGATATAAAAATAACGCCACCAAAAAGAGAAAGTAGACTTGGCTAAACTTCTCGGTGTAGACTAGACATCGACTCTAAACTGACCTTCAACCACCATATTGACTCCATCTGCAAACGAGCTAACAGTAGCCCTGCTTTTTTCCCAGAACCTAAGGTCTTGCACCAAAGATACTCGCTACATAACCTATAAAACCTACGTTAGGCCGACTGTCGAGTATGCTTCCACTGTCTGGGACCCCCACACCTGCAGGAACACCAACAAGCTTGAACAGGCCCAACGTCACTCTGCCCGATATGTCACAGGCAACCGAGACTATAACTGCAATGTCACCAGAATGATCCAAGACCTGGGATGTCCAACCTTGAAACAGCGTCGATGAAACAGCTGCTTGACTGTGATGTACAAGATCTTTAACCACCAGGTAGACACTACTTTCTCATCCAAATGCAGCCTGTCACAGTCTATTACCAGAGGCCATGCTTCTCGTATTGTGCAGCCACAATGCAGTGTTGCATATTCAAACTCCTTATTCCCATGCACTACCAAGGACTGGAATGTGTTACCTATTGATCCATCAACATTCCATACCGTTGACGCCTCCAAGAGTCACCTAAATACCAAATAATCGACTCAGCACTGTTTTTAACCTCATTGTGTTATCCTGCCGGAAACGTGGCATGCCTGGCTGCTGTGCGTTCATCATCCGTGGGAGGTTGCACTTTTGTGGAGGAAGAAAGAGTGACAACGCAAGGTCGAGTACGAGTCCAGCTAGCAAACAGTTAGACTCCAGAAATGCCATAATTATATATTATATCACTAATAATTCCGAAATATTCGGTGGTGCCACACCAAACTCCAGCCACTTCACAACCGTTTGAAGTACTGAGTATATCACAAAACTGCACGCATTTGTTAACGATTTCAAATAAAATAATACATAAAAGCACGCACTTTTCGTATTATATAATGATAACAGTGAGTTTCTTCGCTGAATTCTTTGTAAATTGCATTAAATTCATTCATAGTAAATAAACAACAAACAACCCGGAGGACACACCCACCAAGAGTAACTAAGGCGTTAAGAACATAAAACCAATAAAATACGTAACAGGGCCGAACACTCGTCAGTCGTCTCTACGATAGTAATTAAAGGCGGGGTATAGCGATTTTTGAAGTTTCAAAATAAAGTGCATAATTAAATAGAGGTATGTACTCGTG
>Ga0209780_1004320_pt1 | contig 10907 bp, 5 predicted proteins | sample WorMetexBAHAMAS2_FD_187384 | JGI IMG/M metagenome (GOLD analysis project Ga0209780, IMG submission 187384) | Marine gutless worms symbiont microbial communities from Max Planck institute for Marine Microbiology, Germany - Inanidrilus exumae... | ecosystem: Host-associated > Annelida > Digestive...
GTTAAGGGGTTTCTGGGCAGAAGGACCCCCAAAAGTGCCATTTCCTATACTTATTGGAACGACCCTTACAACAGTCCTGCACTACCATGCAGACTGTGATCAGTGTTAATTGGTCAAAGCACAGGCATTTAGTTTTGCCAATCTGCATGGTAATTGGTAGGCCACACATTTTTCACAATTACAAGATGGAACAAAAAATCCGGGCGAGTGAACACTGCTAGTCAAAAGGTGCCAATATTTCACAATATTTAACTAAACATTTAAAGTGCATGGAATCGACTTATCTAGTATAGTGGATAAGCTGTCATATTGCATCAATTGCATATTTTAATAAAAAGCATTGAATATCTAACGCAGGCAGAGCATACCATACCAGATGCCATAGGTAAGTCAAGTTTCAGAATCCAAGACAGCGGATGGCCAATTACCAATTTAACTACAAAAACTGTCAACTAGTCAACGTGGTAGTTGATATGTTAGTCAACAGTCTACAATGAAAATAGTGCAAAATTCACCTGTATACTTACTATTAGATGTAAATGCAGTGTTTCCAAACCCCTGCATTGTTCCACTGCCACTTGAGCCCATGCCGCCAGCTGTACACGGCATAAACAAAGCATTTCAATCCTTCATCTCGTGAAAACCACTGCAGTTATACTAAGTGGTGTTAGGCCTTAACTGTCACAACTGACAACCGAACGCTAACAGACTTAGTTAAGACTTATACCAAGGTCAATAGTCATAAAAGTCAAAAGAGGAAAAATGACTGTTTATCATACACAATAAAATTACCTTTACATCAACACATCAAGCACATCATGTGCCATTCAGTAATATATTAAAAACTTGAAATAAGAAACAAAACTTGGCCAGAAATAAAACCCTTCGATGTCAAACATAAATTGAGCATTGTAACGATTAATGCACATTACCGGTAGACTGACAGAACATCATTATAAATACAAGAAAAACTATGCAGCAAGTTCAGAAAAAAACATACACATCTGTCGACTATCTTGTGAATTGGTCACTGTGGTAACTACATTTGAGTCATTTTCATCAACGGTGAACAGTAAACTTGATAACTCCTGTTGTATATCACATCACAACATCAGAATTGTACAGTACTCGTCAAATTCATCATTATTTCCTGTGGTCAAGCGACAGAGCTATGGAAGCCTGACGGTGCTGCTGCCTGTCTTCAGAAAACATTACATTTTGACTAATAGAAATATCAGGACATTAACTAATCACATGTATTCTCGCTAGTCTAAAGTAGACAAGTGTCCAAAGTAATCTGACAAAAGGTGGCATCGTCGTCTTGTCACCCTTCATGGCGGTGAATGGAATCGTCCAATCTTGACCCCAGTCTAACACATGGTTCCAAGGATCCACACGAGTCAGCCCCAAACTGTATCGTGATCAGTTTTTGCACAGCTCACCCGTGTGCCCAACACAGGAACAGACAAACACAGGCAGAGCACGCTATGTGCAACATCTGTAGCAATAGGCCGCATCTATTCACTGCGTGCAGGCAATGCGGCCTAAAAATGAAGCACAGAACAAATTTTCTGCAAAACGACCAACAGCTAAATCAAGACATTAACCAATTGATATCTCCAATTCTGCCAAACACAGTTCTCAAGAGTCTTCAATGACAGTGTCTCTGATATAGCCATATCTGTGCTGAAAGGGGACGTTAAACTCCAACTAACTCGTCGTCGTCATTGCGGCTAATGATACGACATCCATTTCCTGTCATCGGCAGCCACTTATGGAACAGTTTGCCACACGACGTCATCTCATCACCAACGCTTGCCGTGTTTTGCAATCGTCTAAAAACTTACCTCTTTACGCGATCATTTCCCTCGTAACAGTCTCTACTAACACCGTTCATAGTGGTTTAGCAGTTCACACTTGAGGCCACTATAAGTAACTTCTATGTAATGTAATGTAATGTAACTAACTTCAATGACAGTTAACAAATCACAGCTCACATAAAATATTGTGTTCCAGTGTTCATATAACAATAACAAGACTGGCTGCTAGCACAAGCAGCGTTATCACATTATGGCACAAAAAGCAACATGCACTGCTTTTTTACCTTTGCTTCTTGTCTAACAGACACATATGGAGCACTGCCATGAAGCGGATCTGGTGGTCCACTATATTCTAAAATACAAAAATCACAAAAAGTTTAAAATAAATGTTTAAGAACTCATTATTTCACTGTGTTACTGCAACAGTCGTGACAGTAATGTCAGTATTGTCATAATAACGGGGCTTGCCCAAACAAACTACGTTGAGAACTCACTGCATTGAATCAGCCAGGAATTAGAAAGACTTCACTTGAGGTGCATCGATCAATTTAGCACAAAGAATTCAACGGAAAATATCTGCAACTGCAGCTTACTGACAGCTTCAAATCCAGATTTTAGCTGGCCAAGCCTTCCCTGCCCTCAGTGCTCTGTACCTGATTTTCCAACCATCACTTTCACTTTTAGCTAAACACGACATTTTTCCTCCTTTCATTTTGAAATATGACCAATGACTTTGATCTACAAACTTGAGCTAGATTGGGTCAAGCTGACGCACCGTGTTAGATATCTACATCATTTGCTATTTCATTTGAAAGTTATCATATTGACACAGACAAACACACACAAACACAAACACACACACACACTTGTCTGATTACACTTTAAGGTCACTAAAGTGGTTGGTAAAAATAACTGACTGGCCTCATATTTTCTTAATTCATCAACTGATAAAAAAGTTCCTGATGGAAAGGACAATGCACCCCCTTTACGCAAGCCTTCCCACTCCAGTACCTTGGTCTGACATCAATACTCTGGCGAAATGCGAGACAACAAGTGGTCAACAAATTTTAATGAAAGGCCGCATCGACACCTTGTCACTCCTCATGGCGACAAATTGATTCGTCCGACCTTGTCGCCATATAACACATGCTTCCTTACGTCCACAAGACTCGGCTCCTAAAATGGCATCTCGATTGGTTCAGCTGTTTTCACATGGCACACAAATGTGACCAACAGGCTGTCAGACAGACCAACCATGGCACTCCGATCTGTAGCTATAGGCTATCGCTAGCTATCGCTGCGATGTGGCCTAACCATAGAAATAATATCCACATTTTTATCCAGCCATAACGTCAAAACTTCATAGGCACTGAATAATAGCCACAAGTAATTACGCCAGATAACAACATGCTGTTAACCAACTGGAATTTAGAAATATCGATAAAAAACACTGCATACTTGTAGTGTCTGCAATTATTTGAGACTTCTTACGAAGACTATGGCGGAACTGTGGATGACCATATGTCACAACATATTTCATGACTCGTAAAACCTTCAATAGACAAAGCACAACATTACACAGACATGAAATCACTGTGATGTTAATCATCTATGAGCTGAAAGTCTCTAACATTTAATCTCAAAGATATAATGCCTATTCAAAGTTAATGAGAAAAATCTGAACGTGTCTGCCGGGTACTGCAACAATGTGGCAAATACAGTTCCATTGCCATGAGTTTCAATTGTCAATCAATTTTGAAATTTCACAAGAAACTCTGCTAGCATTATTGTGCTGCATTTTTTATTACTTTATAATCAGAATTTTTACTGCATAATGCTATACATGGGCGGTATATGCTATGACCTCATGTCCAACCATCAGTCGGATATCGCAAGCCATGTATTCTATCAAAATGGCTAAAGATATCACTATGCAATCAACGTTGCATAACGGCCTCGGGATTCATTTTCTGGCGCCAAAGATCTTTCCAAACGAGGATGCCAAATACACCTGAAGTAGGAAAAATTCGCGACTTTTGACAAGTAACACACCATATCTTAGAAATGATACAAGACAGGGGCATACCCGGTAGTTTGTACAAAAGGCAAATAGGAAGTCGTATGTGATCTATTAAACTATCAGATAAACAATGACCTTCAGTGACTGAAAACACCCAAAATCAACCCATTTAAAATGGTCTTTCTTCTGTGGAATGGTGAAGTCAAGCTAGTCTTTAAATTTAGTGCACAGGTTGATCACAGCAAATACTAGTCTACAGACAACAAACACCAAAAATGGCACGGTTTGCATCACGTGGCTCATTTTTAAGCTTTGGGGTCCCGTCCTGTCTTTATAATGGATTATGCTAGGCACTTCAATTTTGGTGCGCAGATGGATTGTGGCAAGCACTAATCTATGCATGATATATTACCGGACCTCTTTAAATTTTGGTAAATAAGTGACAATTTCTTGAAAACGTTGACAATGAAAGATGAATAGAAAAATCATAGGAGGCCTACTGAATGGCACCAATGTCAACGACCTTGAAAATCACCTGCTGTTTGAAATCTTTCTAAATCTTATACCGCAGAAAATAAGACATGTAAAAGCTAAAAGGTTTACATATGAATCTGAAAATGTATGCGACTATAATTTTAAATGTCGTATCAAAGCTGAAAGACTTATAAAGATAAATGATAAAATTAGTAATATTTAGGAAAGAGTGCAAAATAGAGATGATGTCACTGCAAACCACAAATAGGAAACGAAACAGGACTATGCAATTTCCAATGACCTTGAGTGACCTTCAAGGTCATTCATCTAGACGAAGCCTTTTCAAATGCAATTTTTCATACAGCTGTGCAGCAGTTGACAAGATTTCGGTTGACACAGCCTCGCAAGGTCTGTGTGAGATAGATAACCCTTTTATTTGTATTTTTGCCATAAAATTCTTCTGGCACATCTACTTCAATTCCCGAGATAGAATAATTTACGAAGTTGCAGCCTGAAACCTCAAACAATCAATAAAAAATGAACATTTCACGTTCTGTCATAGACTGGTGTCTCATACGCTGCTAATACAAATCATATCAGAACACGTTTATCAGACCACCTGATAAAATGCATGCTGATCACAGTGTCTCGATGTGTGGTAAATCAGTCACATCATTTGGAGTCTACAGTGGCTAACACTAAACACCAAAGACAGGCAGTATGCTGGACAAAGCGTGAACATGTCGTGTGCCGAAGAGGTGGTCAATACACAGTAGGTAAATAACGTAAAGAACGTTTTGGGTATAGTTACAAAACTCACTTGCAGCACTCACAAGAATCACAAAGTGACGTTGATCTGCTGTCAGCATTTGATGTTGACATAGACTGATATTATGGATAATTTTTTAGGATCCTAAATAACAGATGCATAATGTAATTTAATATGGTTTTGATGACATTCCTCTGAAGTCACAAAATATTGATCACATGAAGCAAGACTGGGATACCAAACTGCAAAGAATGATTACGGCTACATTAACTCTCTCGTGTTCAGCATCTGGAGTCTGATGATACTGGTTTGCTGTACACTGTATTTCAAAAAGTGCACTCACATAATCTTTAATAGTTTTAACAAACTTCAGCTAATTTTAATGATTTTGGCAAAATATATCCTAGTCTATTAGCTTCTACAAGCCCTGCTACTGCAGAGGGACTGTGTGACGCTCCGCTAGTAAATCTGTGCTATGTTTCACGATGTATGGGAGTTAGAAAGGTTTCAAACAGCAAAAGTGACCTTCAAGGTCATTCAAGAATATCGGCAAAGGTGCCATTCGATAGACCACATACGATTTCCTATTAGTGTTCCATTGCAACTATGTCTCTATCTTGCATCGTTAATGACATATTATCACTTATTTCCCAAAATTTAAAGAGGTCATGTGACACATCACATATCCCTTTCGGGGTTGTATATCATGAATGTGCTAGCACTCCTGTGTATCAATCAGCAAACAAAATTTAAAGTGCCTAGCTTCACCACTTCCAAAGATATGATTAGAGCAAAATTTTAAAAATGGGTCACACTTAAGCTAGGCTATGATACAGTCTACCTGTGTACAAAACTTGACGACTCTAGCTTTAACCATTTCAAAGATATCATTGGGGGCCCGAAAATGTAAAAAAGGGTCACATGATCCTGACCACACCCTTTTTGTCAGCCATATGCTGGGACCTGATATAACCGGTGTACAAAATTTGATCACTGAAGCTTCAGCCATTCCAGAGCTATGGTTGGTGAACTTGGTGCCTATCAAAATTTAAATGGTTCACGTGACCTGACCACACCCCTTTCAGGGACAGTTTGCCACCCACGGGCTACCACTTGTTACGATCAACTCTACCAAATTTGAAGTGAATTAAGTCTCTATCTCTACCCACTACTACAAAGACACGAAAGGCGATACAACATATCAAAATTGGCGTGGTTTGGGTAGTTAGGGGTCACTCAAGGTCACTGGAAATAGCACTATTCGACAGAGTTCATATAAGTTGCTATTAGCATTCTATAGTAGCTATGTCCCTATCGTGTACCATTTCTGAGATATAGCAAGATATGGGTCAAAAATCGCCGATTTGAACCTACCCCAACTCTATTTGGCACCCCCGTTGGGGATGACCATTGGAATTTTGCCGAGTCTTTGGCATCGGAAAACTATAGAGTCCCTGGGCTATTGTATGGCATTATTTGTGTGATCCTAAGTTTAGCTATCTTTGTAGAACTCCGACTAGTGACAGACAGACAGACAGACACATGATGACAGCATATACCGTGCTAGCATAGCGTCGCGTGGTAAAAATCGAGCATAATTTAAATTAAATTCCTAAAATATCCAAGAATTTGTTACATAAGCAAATCATGCAGTTCCAGATCTGCCACTCCCTGCACGCCTATCAAATATACTAATGTCTCTTTTTTAGCAGCTAATACCTTGAAATACTTGCTTGAAAATTCTTTCAACAAACTTTTCTGCAGGTATCTTAGCAGGAGGTACAGATTTTTAAGCAAAATACGGTCTACTTAATCAATGCCATGTTTAGCAACATATCAATCAAAATGCAACACTGCTGCCACGTGCAGTATACACACAAGATGTAGTGGAAAATCATGAGGATTAGCAGTCAATGACCTTCTAATGCCATATACCAAAATCAAGTTTTGAAGAATTACTCTAGATTCATGAGTGATTATTTGACACTTAGTATACAAGCTGTAATGTACTCGCATAATTTTGTTACATTAATAAAACTCATATTTTTGACCATACAGGTTAACATAGTTATTGCCAACTACAGCATTCAAACACAAAGTCAAAGTATGGTTAGCAAATATGATCCTTCTATGCAGAAACTATACAGTCATTTGCAATCTGTGGGCAATTCACAAACTGATTTCAACAATACCAGTACATTTTGTCTTTTTAAGTAAACTGTATAAATATTTATATAACATGACACGCAGACTGATGTGGTTGGCAAAACAAAAACGTTTTTTAAACAAAGCAAATGCTTTGAAAACCAACATCACCTTCAGCTTAATATGACATGATTTGTCGCCCAGCCTATCAACCAGCCAGCCAACCAGATCCTCACAACACGCTCCAGACTCAAAACTGATTTCTAACATTTGTCAAGGAACTCTGACGACATTCTATGCATGCTTTGTCTGTAAATAAATCTGAGATTGTCCAAAAGGGATGTGAACTTTTGACCCTCCATGTACATACATGACACACACACACATGCATATACAAAATTCAGATTACATACACAATGATTGATTGATTGATTGTGTTAAGGTTTTATGTCCCACCCGACACAAAATACTTCATTTTGGAAACGTTTAACTGTTTTTTTTTGTACAACAAACTGTACAATATGCAAAGCATTATGCCAACAGCTACTCATTCATATACAAATACAAAAAGTATGTTCACCCATACATGCCTAGACCTACTAGGCTACTAAACAAATACAGTCTTTTTCAGTGAATAGCATGTCACGTGTTTATAAAGGCATTTAGCTCCTTGTGAAATGCTTCTCACCTGGTCTGGGAATGAACTTCCTCATTCTTCTCTTTAGCCTCATCTAAGTTTCTACTTCTAACTCACCTCATCTCCCCAACCGTAACAACACTGAAAGTTTACATTACTTTTCCTCCTTCACCTGCATTTTCCTCTTACACACTGTTTAATTTCTTATGTGTGCAGGCTGCGAAACTTGTGTGAGAACATGTGCCCAGTATAGAGAGTAACAGTGATTACTACTGCCAAGTTTGACACTTAAACGCAACCAGATTTCAGTTTATCTCAACACAATGCATTCACTCAGAAAAAAATTACACTACGCAAGAAAATCCCACATTAACTGGGTACTGTTATAACGTGGCCATTTATTTATAATCAATTTGGCACAGATTTAGCCACAGCAGTCACATTCATGCAAACAGTAAGCTTGCTAAAGTTCATTGTTGGATAAACAAAACATGATATAATTTTCAAATTCTGCAACAAAAGTACTACATTCAAAAAGATACTGTTGATTTCAGGAAACATATATCCAGGCGTTGGATTACTTTCAGCAGAAGTTGCCCGAGTTAGCAATGATAGCTGCAACAAAAAGTAACAGCTTTAGTATGTCAACACTAAATACTAAACCCCATTTAACTCTACCTGCTTCTAACTAGTCAGTGCTCCTCAGTTCTCTTTCTCCACTCGTTCCAGAAAAAAAACATTTCTGCAAAAGTGGCACAGATTGTTTTTAAGGGTCACATGTCCCTTCTGCCACCCAATTGACAGAGTCATAGCACTCAAAGGCGCATAAAACACTAACCCTAACCAGTGGCCTGGCCTCAACCTTTCTGCATCCATCGCCAGACTCCTCACAGAAGGGGCATTGCTCCCTTTATGCTGGCTCTCCAACATCTATGTCGATAATTATCACGTTAAATATATCAAACATCAAATTTCCCATACTAAAAATATTTGCCTACTAAATTCTAAATAAAGGCACTGTATTTAAACTGATAGTATGGAATTTTTACACCCAGTCTGCAGTAGGAGGACTATTAGCAGTCAATGTTTCCACCTCAGGCAGCTTTCAGAGTTTATGGTATTTAAGAGTACCAATGCAATGATCTATTATTTATGAACAGCAGCGTGCAGTGGCTTACTGCTTGTGGCAGAAATGCAAGCCCACATAGTAGTGTCATCAGATGATGCCGACACTGCTGACAGACCCTGAATCTAAAACTGGTTGCCACTATGAACAGCATTACACATGACAATCTGGTACTGTATTGAGACTTTACATACACTGCTTGGTTGGGCAGGTTTTTTTGCAATGCGTAGATTAGGTTGGTACTGGTATTGCCAAAATCAACCTGCCCAACCAAGCGTGTTTTTGGCAATACCACCCTAATCTACACTTCCAGTATTATTAGGCAACAGTATTATTAGGCAACAAAGTGATACAAACACATTTTGTGTTTACCTTGCTAACAAATGACAACTTATCCACAACTGCAACATCCATTTGACTGATCAGTGATAGATGGTGATATTGGTAGATCACCAATTTACCTGTACCAGCAACAGTTACGGATCAGCACAGGTAACTGAAACAATGGACAGTGCAAAAATATGTAAACCTGTACCAGTACCTCTCTAAGCCCTGTGCTTATACACTTACACCTTTCAGGAACTTCACACTTCCCAGCAGTTTTACTACCATTGCGAAGTAGCCACCACTAACCACAAGATATATCACATTTCATAGTCTTATTCAACTTCTTTGTCTACCACAATAAATTAAGAGGAATAATAATAACAATAAAAATGGTTATTAACTACCTTAGAAGACCCACTATACATGTATTTAGAATACAGCATAAAAAGAAGCTTAGCTATCGAAAACAAACTGTACACCAACAGCAGTGACAAGATACAGCAACTAAGATAAATATAAACGTGCTGCTACATCCAACTGATATTTTCCTTCTGCTATGTGTGCAAAAATGGGGTGGTTTAAGGTACTAGTTAGGGTCGCTGAAGGTTACTTGGAATAGCACCATTTGATAGTATACACCACTATTAGGAAGTGATATATGACTTATCAGTCATCCTAAAAGACACTAACAACGCAAAGAAGGGTTATGTAGTGGCAGGCAAAATAAAAAAATCAAAAGCCGTTGTGAACGTTGTATGCATCAGAACAATGCGCATGACGCTGACGACCTCAGTTAAGCATATCTAAAGTGTTCTAACGTATTTATTTACTGGTTTTGGGTCGTCTGTGCGCACGTTGGACTGAGTGACGCCACACAACGGAGGGAGGTGAATGACGAGCGTCGCTGACTGTATAATGCAAGCTAAAAGATGCTAACAGCAGCAGCTCAGTGCGATGTTAGCGGTGTTTGCGTTGTTAGCGTCTTTTAGCATGACCCTGACTTATTGATTAGAGGCAATTCCGATGACCAACACCGCCAAATCCAATATTCATTCAACTAAAACCCAGCTTCGAGTCGAATAATTACAACTACTACTGGCGGCGACATCAGCGAGTTGTCCTGTCCGCGACTTGTCCTGTCCGCGAGTTGACTAGTCCGCGACTTAGCAATCCACGAGTTAACGTATCCGTGAGTTGTACAGTTACCCCGATATACCGCTACAATTACCTTAATCAGTTCTCTCATTCACTCTTCGTAAAGAACAATCAACGAAAGAAATCAACTCAAATATAAACAATGTAACTCGGAGGCCTCAAAGTTGTAACGTCTTCCGGACATTAACAGACTAGTAGACCGCAAATTATATATATTTAATAAAAGCAAAAGGGCCCGAGGCCACTTACATTGCAGTACAGTTACAGAACAAACAAACAGTATGCACGGTTACTGACATGAGCTACTACATAACACAACCTAATGTTAATGCAACCAAGTCTAGAAATAGTCTAGAAATAATAGATTTTACAATATCTAGCTAGGATATTCGAACTCAGACTACGTTTAAAAAGTGCTAGACTAGAGAAATTAG
>Ga0209780_1004321_pt1 | contig 10907 bp, 5 predicted proteins | sample WorMetexBAHAMAS2_FD_187384 | JGI IMG/M metagenome (GOLD analysis project Ga0209780, IMG submission 187384) | Marine gutless worms symbiont microbial communities from Max Planck institute for Marine Microbiology, Germany - Inanidrilus exumae... | ecosystem: Host-associated > Annelida > Digestive...
GGGGGGGTGTCCGGGCTATTCAGAAGTATTGACAATCTTTGCTGCAACGGTCGCTGCAGCCTCGCTGTCGCGTTCGCTGCAACAGGGATCATTCAATCGCCAATAACGTCATACTGCAGAAGGGATCATACACATACAGTATGCCAGGCAAGCGCAAATATTATTCGGAAAATTTCTTAGCGCAAGCGATGCAGCTTATCGGCCGCGAAGGGGATGGTGGGATTGCACAGCGCGGGCGACGTCTGATTATTTTTCTGATATATGATTACCTTGTTTTTTCCAAAATCGCTCAGCATTTGACAAAGTTGCGGGCAAAAAAACACTAGTGCCGTTTTGATTTTTTTTGCGCCACCCTGTATTATTATTAAAACACAACGTGTGGTAAAAGTAAGTAAACTCAAGAAATGACAACGATTATATGACCGAGTCCAAGCGCAGTGTACTGCGTGGGAATTGTCCGAACTAGAAAAAGACAACAGTGAAATAAATTTCACGAATGTCACTTGAACGAAAAAAGGGCGTTGAAGCAAAGTGGAAACATCACGACATCGACAACGCTAACTCACTGTTGATAAAACTTCGACGAGCGTCTTGTAATCCTACGTAATCCTCGCCGCTTGCGACCGGCGGCTGTGTAAACATTGATTTCGACAAAGTCTGCTTCAGATGGTCCCAAGCGTGCGACGTATCTCCAGTCCAGGGGTTCTTTGAACGGAAACAAGTTGTCGCAGAGAAGCAGCGCTATAGGCCCACTTCATGAAAAACGCAACGGACATTGACTGCATTTAGTATGTGCCTGCGAGCATAGCCCACCTTATGACTCTATAAAATGACACTGTAACGTTTGTTCAGCGTCACTACAATCAGTTTACTGGCTGCGTTTTTTCTCTAGACTGGATTAATCCAGTCCGGGACGAGATCATTCGGACGAGATTAATCTTATCCGGAGTTTAAAAAAACTATGCAAGGAGTTCCGACCTGTTTACATTGACGTTGCTAGGATCAACGTCAAAGTGAACAGACATCCCATGCGTTAATGCTAAACTTACTGATTTAACGGATTACGGCAAGCCGTCATATGAATAAATGAATGAATGAATGGTTTATTTGCACAGTAACCAAATGAACTCACACAATAAAACATACATGCAGGACAACAAGGCCACATCAGCAGCACTAACAGGTGCCCTATAATGAACTAATTTAAACGTCGTTACACATTAAAAACTCATTAAAATCGACAGTTCTAATACATCTCTTAACAACACATATGCATACTTCTCCATAGAATTCCCATTCTGCAATTAGCAGCGGAATAGCGGATGTCGTATTGGATATTTGTGTTGACGGACGTACCGAGTTTACGGTCGACGCTTTTGACGCCGCTAAACACGGCCGTCAAGAGGCCCGTGTTTACGGGTACTTGACAGGCCTTGTAAACCGGCGTCCGTGAACACGGTCTGTCGACACGAGTGTCCAAATTACAAAAATTACACTCGTGTCGACAACCTGCGTCGACCGCCCTTCAAGTGTGTACCGGGCCCAAGAATTTAGTTAACAAAATTGAAATGCAGTGACCTGGTAACTCGAGTGAACATGCGCCTGCATGTAACACGCGCAATGTACACTGTACATATGGCAAAGTAAGTAAGTAAGTAAGACAATTTATAGGGCACTAATCTAACGGCTTAAACTGTCACGAAAGCGCCTAGTCATGCCCCCGTAGGCCAAACGAAACAGTATTGTCTTTAGTACACTCTGAAACGGTCCGAGTGTAGTGGTCGATGCACGTAGGGTCGATGGCAAAGTGTTCCAGATAGTAGGACTAGAAACAGCAAAACTTCGTGGTCCATAGGTCACCGTTCTCGTCCTAGGGACCAGCAGGTTTCCATGTGTTGCTGAGCAAAGAATGGGAGCTGTTCAGCAAGCGTATCCCGTAGCTGTTTTTAGGTAAACATAGTAACTCTAAACCCGGTTATTGGAACAAAGTGGCAAGTCGAGTTGTCAGTGCATGTTTTGCCGTTGACTGTAATTGCTGGACTTATGCGGCTCCAAGCTAATAATGGAGACATCAGGTTATCTATCCATCTATCTATCTCTATTGTTATTGCATTCGTCAATCATTAAGTCATCACTGAGATAGCATCGAGTTGTAGTTGCTCTTAGTTAAAATAAAATGTGGATTTTATTATGTTTCCTGAAATTTTACTTTATTGTAGCGATGTATGTAAGTCGAGAAAAACGGCCAGCATTGCTTGGTCGTGATAAACTAGTTCGGCAAATATTGTCGAGGACTGTCAGAATTTTTTTTCATTTCTTACCAATTAGCTATTTGATAGATATACGAACGGCCAAATTTTTAAAGAAAATGTTGTTAGAAATGGCAATTGTGTGTGTAAACTGTTCGCTCACATTGCTCTATGTAGTCTAAATAAAATCGTTTTATCGTATGGAGCTGATATATCATCGCATTGTAATCTGAGAAATTTTATTAGTGACATGTTTTTCGAATGATAACATCACATATGACATTGTAGTGCACATGTTTATTTAGTTAAGTTTTTTTATGCATGCTAACGTTTTGGTGAAATAAAGATGAATATATAAATTCGTCAGTGAAACAAAACATAAACAATGTAATGAGTTAAATGCAATAATCTGATACTGCTCTATGTGCAATAACCTTATAACTCGAGTTACTACTGGCCCGCCCAATGGGCCAGTATTGTTTTACTTGCTGGCGTCTGTCGTCGTCTGTAACGCTGTCGGCGGGCGGTCTGGCCGGCCGCCGGGCGCGTGGGCGGTCGGGCGGCCGATACCTCACGGCGGGCCAGTCGAATGGACTGAAATAGCGGAAGTGGACATTGAGGGAGGACGAACAAAACAGGGGTTGACATTGCAGGAGTGGACAAATACAACAACACTGTTTATTTGCATAAACAGCTGAGACTGATTAATTTAAGTAGTCGCATCTGTAATGTACATCAGCTCATGATGCGCATCATGCAGACTTCAATAAGCAAATAATTCATCAAGACATGCTCCTAGGCCTACAGTTAAATGCTATGGGAAGGCCTAACGCACTAAAAGAAGTGAGCATTCAGGCAATGAAAACATTGTCATTCGTATATCAAACATATACCTTTTACGTACAACCGTGTATTCCATGTTTCCTGTAGAGACTGCTTGGGGCCGCGTACGTATGTAGCACATTATTTACGCCGTAGTTACGTTAATCGCTGCGAATTGCCGTCGCCGAAAAGTATGTAATACGACTCGCGTCTCTGGTTTCATAATGTTATTAGCTGCTCAGGCTTGGCTGCCTTCCGTCAGGCGGCATTACAAAGACCATGCGTCTGTCTTGCGCTTTTGAGTAGTTCTGTGTAGCTGTGAAATGGTCTCCCTGTGAAATTGCGTTGCGTCGACTTACTCCTGCAATGTCCTCCCTCATTGTCCACTCCTGTAATTTCAGCCACCCCGGCCAATCGTGTTACGTCTCGTTAGGGCGACACCCTGTCTCCTTATATCAACACGTTTATTCGTCAAAAAGTGACAGAAAGGTTAAAAACAACAGACAAAAGTATTTTTTTAAAATTAAAAAGTACAACATAAGCAGCTATGACAGACAATCAACCCAAAACTGCTCGTACACAGCATTAACAGCCACATACAGCGTGCCAGGCACACGACGCAGGCAGTCATCGGCAGAATCACAGTCACCATAATGCAACCAAAATAGATCCGAAAGCAACGAATTAGCAGCATATAATAAGCGAAAATAAAATTTAACTTTACATACCTTTAAAATATACTGCAGACTCAGTTTTCCTAAGCCATTAATAAAACTCTTGACGCTTTCCCAACTATTAAAATTGAATACAATCCGATACATAGTATTCCAACATACATTCAAATCATGCACTTGTTGTTCATTATATATTAATAATGCAGGACACTTGTGTCAGTTTGACGTGTGGGCAATATTTAACCTGACAAGTAGAGTTACCAGTTACAGTAGTCTGTTGCAACTTTGCATTATTCAACTTAATTCACCAAGTTAATTGACAGCAAGCAAGAAAGGAATATTGCTATACAGTTAAGCAATGAGCTGAAGGTTCTCACACCGACAGTGACAAAGCGCTAAGGAAATATCCTCGAAATCTCTGAAATAGATAGTCTTCCGACGCAGTCTGACAGAAATGCCGTCTGCCTTTCGTTCGCCCGTCACATCACATATATCTCGTCTGCCCGCGTGGTCTAATGTTTCAGGAAATACTCTCTTCTCCTATTGGTTGAACGCTCCGGCTTGCGTTCGTTTTATGGAACTGTGATTGGTCAGCCGTTGTACCTCGTATTGGTGCTGTGCTGTTTCTGTGGTATCTGCGACATTCTGACTTCTACGTTTGATGTGACATAATGACATTATCAATAGTGTATGCTTTCGGTCTGAAACACAATAAAAGAAATCTAAAAGGGACTTCAGAAGACTTGTCAACTGAATATATATTACAGTTATATTAACTTAAGGAAGCAATATTATATTAACACAATAAATTACAAAAACAAATAATGTCTAAATTGCATTGTATTTATATACGTCTTTATTCACCGTATAGGTAGAAACATAAAGACAGAAAATAGAAAAGAAAATACTTAAGTAAAAAATAATTAAATTGTATAATAACATAACAACATGAGTTATCTCCCAGCCGCATCGCCAGCATACAGTGCATAAGATGCGTTATTGCTACAGATGTCGCACGTGGCGTGGTTTGTGTGTGTGTGTGTGTCTTTCTGTCTGTCTGCATGTATGTATTTTGGGCACACGGGTGAGCTGTGCATAAAACGGCTGAACCGATCGAGATGCCGTTTGGGGTCTGATTGATTCATGTGGTTCCAAGGGACCATGTATTAGATAGGGTCCAGATGCCCCAAAGATATGGGCATTTTAAGGGGAATATGTGACGGCGCATAGTAAAGCCCGGTCCACACCACCAACAATGTCGAAGCAACATTGTCGAATGCTACAATGTCGAATGTTGCTTCGACATTGTTGCTAGTGTGGACCGGGCTTAACGTATCTACGCACGAGTGGATTGCGACCGCCGCGTGCAAATGTGCATGTCCGACGCATGCAGCGGACGACGCGAGAGGTGCCAACTTACCAAGACAAGGCGGCGATGCGGCCTCTTGTCATATTACTTTGGACACTTGTTATTTTATTGGCAGTAAACTGATAACTTAATTTTTGACTGTATAAATCAAATAGAATACATTTAGCCTTATGTTAATCACTAACTCGAGTTATCAGGTTGCACTAAACCTTTCAACTTGCCACACGAGTAGTTTATGCGATAACACGACAAGTGCCTATGTTTACGACGTTCACGGTTAAACTACTGAAAGCAATAACCTGATAACTCGAGTGATCAGTATAAATAGTCTTCGCATATATTTTGCAAGAACATTATGATTACACTCATTTGCATTTTGGCCTTTAGCACATTTTGATCTAAAGTGCATAGTTTATCGACATATTGAAAGTCGCGTTGTTTGTGTCAGTTGTGAGTTCATTATAACTATCAGTTGGTGTAGTCACTTCGAGCTAGCCACGACCGAGCATGTAAAAATCAGCATTTTGGTGTCTGTTGTTTTCAAACTATCTTGGCGTTTTTCTCAAAATTGCAAAAGTGAGACTTATAAGGTTATTGCGCTGAACCCTTCAATTAACAGTTACGTTAAAATAGTTGCATTCTCTTCAAAGTAAGACATTGACACAAGCTATATTTGTCTTCATAACATTTCACGTTATTTTTTTTTGTTTCCTGTCAGTTCTATCGGCCTATCGATGTTCAATGATAATGACATTAAATAAACACCAACGTCAGGAAGACTTGATAACTCTGTATGAATTTCTTTAGTGGATAGTTCTTATTAATGTATAGCATGTACTGTAATTCTGTTATTTAATTGCGGCTGCAATAACAGCGTGAATATTTCGGCATCGCAAAACACACACCAATAACTCAACCACCAATTTACTTAGCTTACACGTCTTCCACCAACAAATCATTTGTCGTCACGTCGTTCTTCCATGGCCTCTGGAGAATGGCACCGTCGGAACACGGTGACTTTCGTAGTGAGATGTTGCAGTTAATACCAAGTCGATTGAGACATCTGCTATGTAGTCTATCATCACGATTATTCGAGTCTGTCACACCGGGATTTGCTTACTGTGCTCAGAGATCGACTTGGAAACGGATGGCGGTTGTAAAAATAAGTCACATGAATTCGCTCAAAATTGGGCTCAGTGAAACATAAATATTAAATAGCATAAAATAAACTGCAGCTGTTAAAGTGTATGAAATTAGTACCTAATCACGGACACGAACATGGTTCGATTGCTAGCCGATTCCACCTGACGATACAGTGGGGCATTAAGCATAGCTGCTGTCTGTCCGTGTGTTTATCTGTCCGGTGTGTAATGTTCAACTTTATTCACCATATAGGTAGTACAAAACAAAACAAACAAACAGACTGAATAATGAGACGACAGTAACCTTAACTAGGTGTCTCAGTCACAATATTAGTACAATAAAACACAAATAGAATTGGCCGCATATTGCTTTTTTATAAGTATAATGCTGTGGAGATCAATATCAAAATATCTCAGCATTCCTTAACCACCTCGATGTTTCTTTATTTAAACAAATTAATTTCATACGAAGGCGGTTGAACCGTTGAAAGTAAAATCTAATCTATACCCCTAGCTCAAAAACGGTGCGTTTTGGAGCCACGGAGTTTTGCTGTTGCCGGAGCGAAGATATGGAACAGTCTGCCATCCTACATGCGCTCGGCTGACTTCTCAACTGACCGTTTCAAGCGGGCTCTGAAAACTCATTTGTTTGTGTGAGGCCGCAGCGCGTCTGAGATTAACTTAAAGGCGCGCTGTGTATAAATTTTCGGACATACATACATACATACACTCAAATCATTATCATAGTTAAAGTAACAACTAGACGGAAAGTACTCTGAGAGAGTACAAATCCCCGCGAAAGCGTTTTTGTCGCCAACACTTGGCAACACTTGCCACACCTACTATTTTGCGGCCTGCTAGTTCCGAAATTCCCGACGGGGCTATGTTGTAAACAATCGCCGGTTTACAGTTTTTTGACCGTTACTTCCACATCCCTCTACCGATCGTAACGAAACACGAACTTGGTCTTCCCTTTCCACCTAGGAACCTTCGCATAAAATTTGGTGCAAATCCGTCCACAATCTTTTTAGTTATCGCGGTTATCACAGACAGACACACAGACAAACCAACGCCAGTGAAAACATATTCCCTCGCTTTCGCGGGGATAAATATATAATCTGCACTCAAATCATTGTCATAGTTCAAGTAACAATAACTCAATAGTCAGACAGTCACTCTAGTTATAAATAAAACTCATGTCATAATGTTTTAATGTCAGCGTACAAATGTCCCGTGTGCACCCAAGACTGTCGAATCGAATTGAATCGAAATTTATTTATCCTGAATCGGGATGCTCTACCGTGCACTGGCAGCAAATGCCCGCGGGTTGAGGCAGCCGTTCCGCTGATGTGATAACGCGCTTCGCTGGCGACCAGATAGTCGTCGAACGAAATCGTTTTGACCGTCGAACCGAGTCCGCGACCGCGACAGACAGAGCGCTCGATTCAAGTCTACTGCACTCTGATGTGACCTTCGAACGGACAAAACCAGATGCTCACTGACTTTTTCGTAGGTCTTTATACGAAACTAGCTATTCACTCAGTCCAAGGAGGAACGATCTACGATTAGTTCAAGCTACTACTGAAAACATTTCTATTTCAGAGTTAGTTTACGAAAGCGCATGGTGACTGCTTATTTCCGCCTTAGAAATATACTATTCTAACTACTAACATGGAAATAATTAGTCGTTAATAAGAAACAAAATTAGCCCCGTACGGGACTGGCGGTCGACTCCCACTTACTGCCAACTTCAAAGTCACGTGACACAAAAACTAGGACAGAAATAAAAAATCCGGCCCCGATAAGCTGTAGGTATTTCCCCCCTAATGTGAGAATCCGTGGTAATTTGCCAGTCCCCGTTATAAATGGGGTTGATAGCCTTAGAAAGTGGCCGAATTTCGGACTTTCAAGGGCTCGTGACCTTGACCTTGACTTTGGATAGGGTCATACTGCACACGTTCATGCATCACTCGTCGACCTCTACCTACATACCAAATTTCATTGAAGTAGACGAAACTTTTTGTGGACGGGCAGACGTACGCACGGACTGGCGAACGGACATTGGAGACCCACTTTATTAAATCAACTCGGAGGAGTCGACCTAAAATGTGCATAGCGCCGCCGTCCCATCGTCCGACGAGTTCACAGCCTAGCGCGACGGCTCGATTTGCTGGCTGATTTCGGGCTTCTATGGGAGCAAAGTTCCCCAAAATGTGTGATTCCCTGCCCAGGACGCCGATGAACCACCGTGCAAAATTAGACGTCGCCAGCTTTATCTTCGGCAAAGAAATCCGTATCCGTATAGACACACACACGTACACAAAATTTTTACAACCACAAAAAAACAAACAAACAAACAGTAACCGATATATCCACACCTTGCCTATCGGCATGTGCGGATAATAACGAACAGCATAGTGAAATCTTTATGTCGGCTGAAAATTCAAAGTCTCGTTATACACGCAGTTCGTCTTGTCAACATTTGTTGTTTGGGCATCTGTTAGATTCGACTGTGGCAGCGGAATGGGTCTCGTGCGAACGAAGAACAGAGTGGTTGTGGGCGAATGGAATCACCTGACAGTGCGTCGTCGCGACTGGAAAGGTTTCGTTCAACTTAACAACGGCCCGGAAACCGGAACTCTGTCAAAGGTCTCATTACTCGCCGTCGGCTTTCAGTGTTTTTTTATTCAAGACAGAGTTCAACTTTGCTACATGAAACTCGTTTTCTATCTGACTTCGACATCATTATCAATAGCATCATTATAATCATCATCATCATCATCATAGTCATCATTATCATTAGGCCGCATCGCAGCAATAGCTAGTAAGCGGCCTATTGCTACAGACGGAATAGCGTAGTCAATGTGTCTGTCTGTTTGTTGGTCATATTCTTAAGCCGTACGAAAAACGACTGAACTGATCGAGATGCCGTTTGGGGTGCTGACTTGGGTGGGCCCAAGTAACCATGTGTTACATAAGGGTCAAAATATCCAAGGAGAATGGGCAATTTTGGGGGTTGTCCAGCCCACTGAAAAGCATTGCGAGTCACTGTTGCGTTGTACGCTGCACAAAACCAACGACGGCATCAAAGCGCCACTGCTGCAGCGGACTGCATTGCTGCCGACTGCACGGTGTCGCATTGCATTGCTCTCCGTGAAAAATCCGCCCCTAAAATGCGGTTTTTTATCAAAAGTCATGGATAACTAAATTGACCGTGAAATTACTTAATTCATATCCGAAAATCAGGTTCACTGGACAAACACGAACGAAGGAAGGGGTGAGCAAATTGTAAATATGCCACGGCTGTCTGTGCTCATACCACCATTGTCTGTATAGACTGGTGGCTTCGGTAAATTCGGTGAAAATGCAGGACTGGAAAAACGAACCAAATAAAACGGGTGGGAACGATTTTGCATTTCCACCTCTATTACTCGGTCCGTCGCTTTCCTGTTCTGCGTTTTTAGCGTTCCGCCGTGTCTGTGCGTTCAGGGCCTGTTTAGTCGGATGACGTTTCGTCGAGAACTGTTTCTCGGTGGATTCAAAAACATCAGCATGCCTGCGCCGAAGATCGGAGCGACTAGCGGCTTCAGCGGCTGTGTGAAACGACTCCAAATCAACAACAGAGATTACGACATGCGCAAAGGATCGTTTATCGGAGACACGTTATACGGCATCAATGTCGGTCAGCTTCCGTTCGGATGCAATGCTTGTTCTAGTCTTTACAGAGCACTTTAGCTCAGTGTTCCAAAAATACCCAACACTAATTCAGGGATTTGACGCCAGGCTGGCTAACCGACCGTCAGTGCTGAGCGCCAGGGTGCCCGAAAACCAAAAAAACTAGGTAAACGGTCGGTTATCCAGCCTGGCGCTGAATCTTTTTGTCACTGTGCCCATTTTGGAACTCTGGGCAAAATGGGTTAAATAGCACTTCCTGTAGAGATAGGTTTACACGTGTACACGTGCGTGATGACTATCATATAAACGTTTACACAATTAAACGATTGTGTAAACAAATGTGGTGCCAATAATGAAATTCGCTGCTGAAATATTAACAAGGTGTCGCCTTAACGGGACGTAACACGACTGGCCCGCCGAGTGCTGCCACCTGGATAGAATGAATGAAATGTTAGAACCGGACTGTCTGAGAAACGTGTTTGGTATTGAGCGTTACTTACTTATTGTACAGACGAATGCAGCACGGAGTCGTGTGAGAACATTACGTGCTACCACGGAGGCTCGTGTGTCGGCTACGGTGCTGACTCTGGCATCTGCAGGTGCCCGCTTCATTCCATCGGACCGCAGTGCGAGTCCAGTAAGTACATAATGTTGACATTGGCGCAATTTCTTCATTCGTATCTATGCCAGTTGTTCTGGCCGCCGTGCCTGTCCTGCCAGAGGGACCGCAATTGTTTGTGTGTGTGTGTGTGCGTATGTGTGTGTGCAAACTGCAACGCCGTCTCTGGGGCGAACACAGCGTCGTATTGTCAACGAAGATCGCCGTGTACCATGCAGTGGTGCTCTCGATCTTGCTATATGGGTGTGAGTCCTGGGTCCTTTACCGACGCTCAGTTCGCAGGCTAGATGAATTTCACATGAGATGCCTGCGTAGAATAGCTGGTATCAAATGGCAGGACAGAGTGCCAAACACCGA
>Ga0209780_1004322_pt1 | contig 10907 bp, 4 predicted proteins | sample WorMetexBAHAMAS2_FD_187384 | JGI IMG/M metagenome (GOLD analysis project Ga0209780, IMG submission 187384) | Marine gutless worms symbiont microbial communities from Max Planck institute for Marine Microbiology, Germany - Inanidrilus exumae... | ecosystem: Host-associated > Annelida > Digestive...
ACATTGGTCGAAAATTGACGATTTGAACCTACCCAGTCTCTATCGTCGGAATGTCACCGAGATTTTAGGCGTAAGAAAACTGGCGTATGTTTGTGTGATCCTAGGTTTAGACATCTTTGTAGAACTTCGACTTGTGACAGACGGACAGACAGACAGACTGACAGAGTGACACACAATGACAGCACATACCGAGCTAGCATAGCGTAGCGCGGTAAAACGACTTGCGCTACTAGTTGCCGATGTTGTTAACAAGTGCTCAGTAGCCTATGATATCCGTTTGTTGCTGAGTTCAGTGCAGTCCACCTAAACTGTCGACGGCCACAGAACCACGACGAACCAGGGCTCTTACCAGTCATCTCGTTCTAGAAACACAGGACCAACCACGCTCGACGCACACACTGCAGCAGTGCTATAAACAGCAATGGTTTTAAGCATTTTTGTACTCCCTTTTTGTCCTCATATTTAGCGGGCACTTGAAGGAAATTGGCACATCGCCTTTTTGCAATTGAAGAATCGCGGGGGAACGTTTTGAAAACGTCGGTCGACGTACACCGGAGAAATTTTTTGAAAGAAAAAACAAATAAATTGTCTACATACGTAAAAATATATTACATCTGACCGCGTAAAAGTAGCTGCAGCCAGCAACCTTGATAACAAGATGCAGTCAGAGACGGCAGACTTCGTCTCCGGTGCTGCCACCGGGCGAACTGGACGAGACATAGACGTCGTCTTTGATTCGACACAAAACCGGAAGTACATAACATACCGCGTTGCCGTCAGCGGAGGACCGAGCCACGGCCACAGGTAACATGTGAAGAAAGTCTGATGAAATCTGGACGTGCGGTTTTTGAGATAAGCGACCGGACACACAAACAGACAGACAGACAGGCTGATGACAATACTTCGCACCCCCCCCCCGGGGGCAAAGTAAATAGTTTCGAGAGAATTCGTAGCTAAGTCTTGACTATAATACATGAACAAATCAATCACAACGATACACAAACCTGGACTCAGCGACTGAGTCGATGAGTTGTCTCCCATTAGCGCAGTGTGCGTCTGTCTGTCTGGCTCACGTACAACAAGCGCTCATTGACCGCTGCCGCCGCTGCTGCTGCTACTGCTGGTCGCGCTGGTGGTGGTAGTGATGCTAACACACACCTTGCGCACGGATGCTATCCGTCTCTGTTTCTCCTACTTACGTTAATATCTCATCGGTTGCAGCATTCGATGATAACGAGACAACACACGCTGTTTGCCGCATCTGAGTCATTTCCGGCGAACTGACCTACACTAGCTGGACATTGCTGACCTTGTGTTGTTCAGACTTTGCCATGTCCAGCTGTTGCCGTGTGTGACGTCTGTAAACCCGTCTCTAGCGTCCAGCGTTCCAGACCCGCGCATCTGCACGTCCTTATGACAGTGCCTAGGTCAACTCCTTACGACAGCCAAATACCGCCATCTGCCACGCTACAATTAGGCTATAGCCGCCCACCATTGTGAAAATGCCTATTCACGCACCTTGTGGGGGTGGGGTGGGGGTATGAACAAAGAAAAGGAAGCTTTCTGCAGCTGTATCCCTCTACGAACGCAATAACCCGGCGACTGACGCCCTATGACTCAACATGTCTCCGCTGCTGCTGACAGACCCGCGAGATGCAGTGCTTCAGGCCCACCGTGTTGTACACAGATGTCGACGGTCAATGTGATAAACTGGTGATCGAGACCATCACCAATTTACCTGACTGACCGTCCAACTATGTTGGCAGCACCTGAGGTGATCAACCGTTGAAGAGATATGGTTGGTGCCCCCCAAAATTTAAATGGTTTACGTGACCTAATCACACCCACTTCAGGGAGGGTTTGCGGTCTATGGGCTAGCACTTGCTACCGTCAGCATATCTATCAATATTGAAGTCTCTACCTCCAATCACTACGAATATAATATGAAAGGCGATAAAAATGTCGAAATGGGTTGGTTTCGGGTAGTTAGGATCACCCAAGGTCACTGGAAATAGCACCAATCGATAGAACACAGTTCCTATTAGCGTTCCATAGTAACTATGCCCGTCTTGCACTGTTTCAGAGATGTGGCGAGATATTGGTCGAAAATCGCCGTTAAAACCTATCCCACCTCCATTTGGCGCCCCCGTTGGGTGATCCCGTTGGAATTTCGCCTAGATTTTTTGGCGTCAGAAAACTAGAGTCCCTGGGCTATCGTATGGCGTTGCTTGCGAGATTCTACATTTGGCGTTTTTGATACAATATCGGCGTGTGACTGACGGACAGACAGACGGACACACGACGACAGCATATACCGGGCTAGCATAGCGTCGCGCGTTAAAAACTTTTAAAAAATCAGTTCTGCAGTTTGGTCTGAGACGGGAGCAAAAACTGAAAACCATGCGAGAGTAATGCTTCACCTATTTGCCGGGACAGCCCCACTGGGGCGATCGCATTGAATTGTGGCTTGCGGGATGACATAGCCGACCATAATCACCCGGGTCAAATCTCGTGTCCCATCGGTTCAATGGTTTCGGAGTTCTGACAGTCCCGATTTTCCAATTCTCCATAGGCTTAGCTAGACGCCCTTGCCACCGTGCTACACTGTGATCTCGCCATCGACAGACATTAGGTTTCCGCTTTCCTATTTATATTTCTTCACGCTCTTCGGCTTCAACGAGACAGAAATAGCAAGTAACAGCAGCGTTTGAGTCACACGTGACGTCATCGTCAGCCACTTTCTTGCATATATTTAACATACATTAGCATAAGTTTGCAGGTGCCGCGCCGGCACCACTACGCAATACAACACGCCGCGCCGCATCGGGTGTGAACGCAGCTTAACACTTTTTCCGAATCCATAAATTGTAACGAATGTTGGCAACTGTGAATAGCTAACTAACCCTTCAGGAGTTTTGTACTCAGCCGCGAGCTGGCCGTGACAAAATTCATTACAAATTATTTCTCGTACAATAACTGTGACCACATCTTTAAACGAATGAAATTTATTGATGCATAATTTTCTCCTTAACTCCTCTTCAAGCATCTTAAACTCATCGATTGAAGTATGGATACTTTCTGTTACGATTCTGTGCCGTCGACGAGGCTTCAACGTAGGACCCGTGTCGTATGATCAACAAGATCGCATGCACTATGTTGGCGCTGTGCCGATTGAAAAGTTGTCCTGAAAATTTATTGAAATGCTGGATGTGTGGCGTTCATGCCGTTTTTAGCGAACGTAAACTCACGTTCACGTTCGCTATATGCTGTCGCTCGTCCGTCTGTCTGACTATAACGTTCGTGCGCCCTATACTCAGCCGGTGCCCAGTTGAAATTTTCGGTAATTTTTCTTCGCCGTTTGGTACCTTGACCATCCAATGACATCCACCGAAAAATTTTACGAAGATCATCCCAAGGGAACCCCTCCGTCAAGGGGGGGGGGTTTAAACGCAAGAGGGGTAGCCAAATATAGCGATTTCTGACATTTCGAAAGCTATATCTCGCAAACGGTGCAAGATACCAGGTAAGTTAGTATTAATCACTGATAAGAAGTCGTATATGAGCTTTCGATTGGTACCAAAATCGGTGACCTTAAACGGCGAAATGGCCCTTATTTTGCGTCATTTCACCGAATTTGGTAGATTCCGGGGCATATTGCGTAAACGTGGTTGACTAAGCCATAACTATGGACAATTTACGATTACTATGTCTAGTAGTAAACGTCTGCAGAGGGACCGCGCGACGCCAACGGTATAGATATTCTATAACTGTAAGGTGGAAATTCTGTAGCAGATTCATAAATTCAAGACTTAATGCGCAGTACTTGCCTAGCTATCATCTTGACAGAAAGTCGTATATCAGCTTTAGATTGGTACCGAAATCGGTGACCTTGAATGACTTTGAACGGCGAAATGGCCCTTATTTTGCGTTATTTTACCGAATTTGGTAGTTTCCGGGGCGCATTGCGTAAAAGTGGTTAACAAAGCCATAACTATGGACAATTTACGATTACTGTCTAGCAGTAGACGCTTGCAGAGTAACCGCGCGACGCCCACCGTATAAATATTGTATAACTGCTAGGTGGAAATTCTGTAGCAGATTCATAAATTCAAGACTTAATACGCAGTACTTGCCTTGCTATCGCCTAATTTGTTAATCGAAGTACCCGGTAGGTTCTTTTTGGTATTTTGAAGTACGTATGCGATATCGTCGTAAAAAAATTCAGCTTCGCTATCTCATCTCCTGATGAGTTCTTGTTAAAAATGATCATGCCCATTGAGAACCCTCGGTTATAGAAACATACAGCATAGTATAATGCAAGCGAGAACACATAAATACAAATATGTATTTAGGCTAAATAAATACATTAATAGAAGTTAATGCATCCGCTCAATTCGTTAAACATTTATTGTCTAAAATAACAGTGATATGTAAAGTCTTAACCTAGCAATGCTGTGTGTCATCGTCATCATCGAAATCGTTCAGCTCAGCGACTTCTCAAGTCAGATGATCTGTTTCCATTAGGATTCTTGACGTGATGCAGTAGTATGTAAACTCGTGTAAAAATTCTACAGACTCCATAATCTATGAAATCGACTTTTTCTTGCCAGTGGGAAAAATTTAAAAACGTCGCAAAGGCTTCTTGCTTACGTTTTCGACGATAATATTTACGTACAACTGTGTCTCAGAAAACAACACTGCTTTGGCTTGCTGTAACTTCGACGAACGAAGAACGATTTTGATAATTTAATTTTTGACAGAAATGTTGCTAAGTAAGTAAGCAGTCAAATGGTACTTTATTTTCCACCACACTTAACTAGTGTTTCTGCACTATCGAGGGAAACAAAAAGCCAAAAATTGCGTCTTTTCACTTAAATGCAGAATGTTAATTTGCCAACAGACACACAAAACACATTCATATTATCACTTTGTCACAGCTGAACCGCCCTTCATTCGCACAAGAATCGACCGTATGCACCAAACAAAACCTAGGAAGAGAGTATAGCATGCTACGGTGCAACAAGTCGGTTATGATGTCGGTCGCTGTGTCAAAAGTGGGAGTTTGGGAGTTGTTCTTTGTCGCGCATGAAGTGAATTCTAATTTGACTGCATGCTTTCTCAGTAACATTCCTGCAAACTATTCTCAAAATCGGTTATGTACGTCAAACCAGTGTCGTTTTTGAGACACAGCGTATATCGGAGAGACATAGGAAGTCAACTCTCCGATTACATTAATATTCGCTAGGTGTAACTTGACGCTGCTGCAGCACACAGTCATGAGTCTTCTTTACAGTCCAGTCGAATTCGAACCCGTACAACAACCTAGCCAAACACATTGACTGCCAGCGGAATTCGGCAACAAGGAAGTAAAACTTGACGCTATTCGACAGAGTACGTATGAATTTTTTTCAGTGTACATATGTATAGCCTATGTGTGGCCGTGGCTCAGTCATCTTCTGAGTTCTGACGGTAATGCGATACGTTATGTACTTGAGGTTTTGTGGAAAATTTGGTAACATTTGGATGCTTTTAGAGATATGCGAGCAGACAGACAAACAGACACGAAAAACAGACACGCTGACCACAAATCCACAATACTTTGGACTCCTGCCGAGGGCGAAGTAAAACTGCCAGGGCTTCATCGGGTCACTTATGGTCCTCTCCTGATCTCAACTTTGTACGCCTTTAAACTTTTCAGAATTTTGCAGAATTTTCAACATGGAGATAGGCGAAACACTGACAGTCCAACAGTGTACGTTGTACTGCATGGACGAGGTTCACAGTGTAATAACACTTAATTTAATGCACATTATCAATTATCATATAGTAAAACTACGGAACATTTATGAGTAATCTTCGGTGCAGCTGCGTAAATCGGAAAAGACAGCCTAGTGTGGAGTTGAGTCTTTCAATGAAACCGGTAACATGTCGTTAGTGCTGGGCTGTCATCAGAAATTGACATCGCGCATTGCCAACAATGCGTCTATGTCGCGCTTGTCAAGATCCGTTGAAAATATTCGAACCTAAAACAATAATCAAATATACAACTTCATTTCACTCCAGTGAAACAGAACAGACAAACTAGAGATACGTTAAAGAGAACAGTGAAACGAGGTGTCGCCATAACCGGACGTAACCGTGCTGGTCCGCCGTAGAGTGTCGGCTGCCCGACCGCCTACGCGCCCGGCGGCCGGCCGGCCCACCCGCCGGCAGCGTTACAGACGCCGACAGACGACGACGACGACAGACACCAGCGACCGTTACTAGTCTGTCCCCCCCCCCTACACTATGTGTAGACGGGCCAGTAACAACGTACGAATGCGATACTAAATGTTTGATAAAGTTTCAATATGTGCCTCGTTTTGTTTTCACTTCTTCTTCGTTGTTGTCCTTTTGTGGTTCCGTGTAATTAAGCAGGTTATCCGCCAGTTTTTAAGCGCACGATTAACACTTCCTATCATAGGCCTACTGTATCGTATCGTATCGTTTACCTCGTCAATGAAGCCGATGAATCCAAGAAGCTGAACGCATCCAAGAGCTACAGGTTGATCACGCACGCTTATCATACCTGTACAACACACCTGCAGCGCCTATAACAGACAAACAGACGCTGATCACAATACTTCGCCTATCCACGAGACTAATCCGTGTCACTTTACAATGTCCTGCCGTGACAATAAATCCGCCCCTGCGATGCGGCCTTTTGTAAAAAACCTATGACCACTTGTTACTTAGGCCGCATTGCATGCACTCAGTGCATAAGATGCGGCCTATTGCTAGAGATGGAGTAGCGTGGTCTGTCGGTCTGTCTGTCTGTCTGTTGGTCACGTGTGGCGTCGCACTGGGCATGCGTCACAGACTGTGCAAGTTGCACTGTATATCCACCTACAGACTCAGTGGCCTGTGAGAGGAGACGATCACATCACCAAAGATCATACAGCATCCTGCAGCTTTATTTTTTAAAATAGTTTTTCCTTAATTTTTTGTTTCTGTGCCTTGCTTAGTCTGACATTTCGAAAGCTATATCTCGCAAACGGTGCAAGATACCAGACTTAGCTGACCTTTTGTCACCTTTTGAGCGCACGTAAATATATCGTATCGTATCGCATTGCATCGTGTCTGCACGCACCGCTCTCGAGGCGTGAGTTGCCGACCATCTCGGTGCCGTCGACGAAGTACTGGAGTGTCGGCAGCGGTGCGTTCTTGCCGTTGTACGTGAGCGCATGCTGGTGCCAGCGGTTGTCTGCCGCGGCCGTGTACTTGAAGTCGTCCACGGTCTGCAGCAGTGTGTGGTCGGTGATGACCCCGGCTGTCGACGTGTCAGTCAAGTTGTCTGCGTAGACCGCCCACGTCGGCAGCACGCTAGTCAGCGAGTTTCCAAACACCCCTGCGTCACAACAGTCATGTCATCTACACAGTGCCTTGTTCAGTCGACCCACTCACCACGTCTAACATTCAGATGTAGTAGTTAACTCACGTCCGCTCACTGTAACTTGTCGGTTAATAATCATTTGTAAAAACTTCAAAGGCAGATGCCGCTAAATACGTCGCTGTAGTTGGGTGTTTAACATGACGTTCCTGTTGCAAATTACATTATTGTTATTTCTTGTTCGACTGTTGTGCGCATCACTACGATTGTGTTAACGATTGTACATCAACAACTAGTGACAAAACAGGCGTTCGAGACACCAGAATTGGTTACATTATGCACGCTTGTAGACCTTATTTTTAAAGATATATATTTCAAAAAAACTCACAATAGCTAATTAAATTGATTAGAGGCTTTTCGGACTTGAGTAATGAAAAAGATTTTTACCGCGCGACGCTATATGCTAGCGCGGTATAATGCGGTCGTCGTGTGTCTGTCAGTCCGTCCGTCCGTCCATCACAAGCCGGCACTGTACCAAAACGGTTAAACGCAGGATCACGCAAACAATACGATAGCCCAGAGACTCTAGTTTTCAGACGCCAAACATTTCGGCGTAATTCCAACGGAATCACCCCCAACGAGGGAGCCAAATAGAGGTGGGGTAGGTTCGAACGGCAATTTTCGATCAATATCTCGCTATATCTCAGAAACGATGCAAGATAGAGACATAGTTACTATACGGAACGCTAATAGGAACTCGTATGTGCTCTATCGATTGGTGCTATTTCCGGTGATCTTGAGTGACCCTAACTACCCCAAACCACCCCATTTCGACATTTTGTATCGCCTTTCATGTATTCGTGGTGAGTGGAGATAGAGACTTCAAATTTGGTAAGTAGGTTGTCAATAGCAAGTGATAGCCCAAGGATGGCAAACCATCCCTGAAAGGGGCGTGGTCAGGTCACGTGAACCATTAAAATTTTTGTGGGCACCAACCATATCTCATGAACGGCTGATCATCTCAGGTGCTGTCAACGTAGTTGGACGGTCAGTGTGGTAAACTGGTGGCGGTCTCGGTCACCAGTTTATCACACTGACGGTCGACATCTGTGTACAATACGGTGGGCCAGAGGCACTGCGTCGCACGGGTCTGTCAGCGGCAGCGGAGACTTGTTAAAAACTAGGTTTGTTTATAAACTAGAAATGAGGAGGCTAAAGTCGATTTGATGAAGTGAAGACATTAAATAGTTGCCAGGATATTAAATATTAATAAGGACTTTTTCGCCAGTTCACGATCTAACCGTAGAGTGTCCTCATTGAGGTAAAATAAAGCAGGTGTTAGATTTGACATGAGAAATAATCGACTATTCCTTGTCCGGTTTTGAGATAAAACTTGATATCATCTGAAGTATATCATGGGATATTCTGAGTTTGTTTCCCCTCATTTCATCAATATCAATGTGTGTCTGGCTTATTGACGTTTCAAGTTGAAGTTCAATTTAACTTAACTTAACTTTGAACACGGGAAAAGCTAGCCGAGCTTATTTAAATCCCGTTTTTTAGAAACAAGTCCAATTTAATTTTAAAATTTTCCACTGCTCTGCATTGTAATAAGCTGTGGACCTTGCTTGGTGGGTGGTCCGCTCGGTACTCGTTTGAAGTGAACGACGAAGCTGGCCTTGGGTACATGTGCGACGGTGCCGTCTTCAACCTCAGTCGACGTGAATGGTACCATGGCGAGGCTCGGTACAGCGACACATTGGCCATCACTGAACAGTGCTGAGCAGTTGACGGACTTGTCAAGACAGGTGAATCTCGGAGCCGTCTGTCCACTAGGAACCTCGCCGTGACGACCAATACCAGAGTGATCGCGAGTGTCGCCATCTAGCGGCAGGTACAGCATCTGCGCTGCAACACCATTCACAGCTCATCAGATGTCAAAATGAGACGGCGTTGATCCTGCATATTTATTTAAAATCAACGTGGCAAAGGGCGGGTAGCGCCACTTACATGCCACGTGCACAGCAACATATCTACAGGATCTCTGCACCTCGGTGGAAAGTGTACAAGATTGTCAATAATTGCGGTCTACGTCGACTGGATGTTTTGCTATTGTGTGACGGCAGTATGGAACAGTTTGCCACCAGCTCTGAGCCCTGCCCTGTCACTCAACACTTTCAAGCGGGAAAACTGAAAACGTGTCTGGACTATAAAAATTATATACCTAGCCTAGTAACCACGAAAACTGCGCTCAAACGAAAACCGATTATTATTATTATTATTTTAACCCCACAAGCACAAAGCCGCAGGTAGTCAAAAACGTTACAAAAATTTTTGAGGTATTTCTGAGAAATGACACTTATTCCGGCTGGTCGTCCTTAACGAAACTGTTGTGCAGCAATACAGCGTTGAAACGCTGCACAACGACAGAAATTCTCTGAAACAGAAAAGAAACCTCGTGAAGGTCACCTGACGCTGCCGATATACGTCTGCCAAGATCGCTCAACAAAAGACGCGCGTCTTCGTTCAGTTGACACAGAGTTTCAACCGCAGTTGGGTAGAACGTGTGCTGAGATGACAGGTTACTGTATTTGGCCGTCTTGCGCGTAGAAGCGACTTCGGCTATTATTACTATTATTATTAGCTCTGAGTCTTGCCAGTAACGTCGCTAACTGATTTTCAAAATTCTTCTACCTACAGAGTCTGTAGTAAAGTTGTAATAATTAAAGTCGTCATTAACAACCTCGACAAACCTTGAATGTGTCCCTACACTACCTTGTGAAATATCTGGCGCCTTCTTGACTCAGAATGGACAATTGCCTGGTTTATTGCAGTCGCTGAAGTTATACGTGTAGTTAAAATATAAAGTCTATTCAGAGCAAATGCCGGGAACATTGGGAAAACAAAAAAAACACAAAACAGATTGAATTAGGAGACGACACGACCGGCAGTGATGGAAAAGAAGCACGATGCTTACAGACTAGCGCCTCGACACTGAGACCGTTGCACCTGGCCGTGTCACAGTAGCACGTGATTGAACGAAAGTTTGAACTCGCCGTTCCGTCGACCGTACAGCCGAGCATGTCTTCAGAAGACTTCGTTGTGTCACAACCACGTTCTATCACTGCTCACACATGCAACATTCTTGTCGTATAAACCACCAGTCGTCAAGTAGTGGGACAACTCGGGGAATTAACGGCCGCAGAAAGCATCTGCAACGAGCGTGGCTGCGTGGCATCAGAGTCAGACAGCTAATCTCTTCTGACTCTTGTCGGCTCGCATTAACTTGTGAGTGTTACATACAGCTGATTAGGCCCACCTCCCCCACTGAAGGTGATGGGAGGTTATGTTTTCGCCGGCGTCGGTATGTAGGTATATATATAAATATATATAAATGTTTGTGAACAACTTCCTGGCGCCAATTCAAGTCCGATTACATACATACATACATAAGAGTATTTGTATAGCGCATATAACAGTCAAATAGAAAGTCACTATGCGCTACGGTCGCCGAACAGATGCGTTTTCATGGATTGTC
>Ga0209780_1004323_pt1 | contig 10906 bp, 10 predicted proteins | sample WorMetexBAHAMAS2_FD_187384 | JGI IMG/M metagenome (GOLD analysis project Ga0209780, IMG submission 187384) | Marine gutless worms symbiont microbial communities from Max Planck institute for Marine Microbiology, Germany - Inanidrilus exumae... | ecosystem: Host-associated > Annelida > Digestive...
ATACATAGCTCATATCCTCCTCGCAGGTTGCGAGAGGATAGGCCAAAGCAGGACGAGCGTTCAAGTCGACGACAACCATTTTATCAATTAATTCATGTTATTTCTGTAGGTTAAAGCTGTTTTTCTATAAAACGTTGGGACAGCAGTGATCCAAAATCTAAATTTCAAAATCAAGAATGACGGGCGGCAAATAACGTGACCAAACCGGTTAAACCGGGAAACCGGCTAACGGGCCCACGGGCCAACCGGCTAAACCGGGCAACCCGTCTTCGCCCTTTGGGCTTCGCCGGGCAAGCCGGCAGACGGGTCCACCGGTCTTCGCTCCTTCGGCGCTACGACCCGGCAGGCGGGCGAACGGGCAGACGGGCTAACGGGCCCACGGGCAAACGGAAGGGAACCCCATGAAACTGATCGCACCATCGATTTTATCTGCAGACTTTTCAAGACTGGGCGAAGAAATTAAAGCGGTCGAGGATGCTGGAGCCGATTGGATCCACGTGGATGTCATGGACGGCCATTTCGTGCCCAATATCACCATGGGACCTCTTGTGGTGGAAGCCATTGCCCGTGTCACGGACTTGCCCCAAGACGTTCATCTGATGATCGAAAACCCGGACCGATACGTCACGGATTTCGCCAATGCCGGCGCCAATCTCATATCCGTACAGGCGGAGGCCTGCATTCATCTGCACCGTACCCTTCACATGATACGAGACCTGGGCGCCCGGCCGGGAGTCGTGCTAAATCCCGCCACTCCATTGCAGGCTATCGACTGGGTCTTGGAAGACGTGGATTTCGTACTGATTATGAGTGTGAACCCCGGGTTCGGAGGGCAATCGTTCATCCCGAGCAGTTTGCAGAAAATTCAAACCCTTCGAAAGACCATTCAGGATCGGAGATTATCGACCCTGATCGAGGTTGACGGAGGCGTAAACGCCGATACGATTCAGAAGGTTTCCGAGGCCGGGGCCGATGCGTTTGTCGCCGGTTCGGCCATTTTCGGCAGCGAAAATTACAAACAGACAATCGGCCGGTTTCGAGAGCTGATGGGGACAGACAAGCCATGACAGTAAAATCAAAAAAGGTTCTGGTAATCCACGGTCCGAACCTCAACATGCTTGGAAAGCGGGAGCCGGATATATACGGAAACGAGTCTTTGGCCGACATCGACATGTCATTGCGGCAGAAAGCCGATGCCTTGAACATGGAGCTGGAGACCTATCAGTCCAATAACGAAGGGGACATCGTCCAAAAAATACAGGGCGCCATGGATAGCGTCGACGGTCTGATCATCAATCCGGCGGCCTACACCCATACCAGCGTCGCCATCCGCGACGCGATTTTGTTGCTCGATATCCCGGTGATCGAAGTTCATCTTTCCAATATCTACAAACGGGAGCCGTTTCGTCACCATTCCATGATCGCCGGGGCGGCATCCGCCCAGATCAGCGGTCTGGGCGCGTACGGTTATACGGCGGCCCTCGACGCGCTGTATTCCCGATTCTCCCAATCCCTGTGAAGCGATGGATTTGAAGAATCAGAACCCCGCCGCTCATCAGCATTGCCAGAAATGAAAGGATCGCTGCAGCCCCGATCCAGGGCCCGCTTAACAGGACGAATCCCACCAGTACCAACGGGGTCAATACCACTCTTGTGGCAATTTTCAGGAGCTCGCGTTCGGCGATAGCGTCGGCCAGCGGTGGCGAATATCGATAGTACCCCCGAACAAAGGCCTGCCCCAACCGGGTCGGCAATAGGTAGACATCTCTGACCTCGCGTAAAACGCCAACATGCCGCACCATCGGCGATCCATAGGCTGCCGTGGCGATAAAGCAGCCGCCACCCCCCCCGCTGTCGCTGAAACCGGTCATCACAGGCGATGTTGCCGGCCCAATGCCGAACACCGACAGGCTTCGAACCCGAACGGTAACGATGCCATGGAGATAATCGGTCGCCATAATGTCGGCCAGAGGAATGATGGCGCCACCTCCCTGCAGCAGTTCGGCCGCTGTTTTGGCGTGCCGGATCACAAACGCTCGACTTTCAAATCCGGCCGGGGGCACCGCCTCCAGATCAAACGGAAGGCTGACGGTGATATAGTCTTTCAGGTAATTCTTATCGTCCGTCGTCCCGACCACATTTCCCTCCGGGTCGTAGGCGGTCAAATCGATATCATAGAGGTAATCTCCGGAGCCATAGGCCCAGCCCCGGTTGAGGATCTTCCCGATACCCACTTCCGTAATCTGAAGCACAACCTTAGCGGCACCGTCCTCGTTTAGAGCCTCTTCATCGATGGCACCCGCCGTAATCTGGTAGGCCGCGGTTCCACCGTCGCCGGAGTACGAATCGGTCCCACCCAGTTCCCGATCCAGTTCAACCGGATTTGACGAGGCCATTTCACTCCCGGCATACGCCGGCGTATAATCATACCACATGGTGATCTTGTCATCGTCTGTCGCATCGTGATCGTTGGCCTCTGCGTCCGCCATTATTTTCAAGGAAAAGCTATGGGAGGTATCGTTGTAGACGACCAGATAGGCCTGCCTGGCGGCATCCCACACCGGAGGCTCCAGCTGTCCGGGCAAACCGGTTCCGTGCACCCGGCTGACTGCAATTTCTTTGGTGGAGAACCCGTTAAAACGGGGCGATTCCGGGGTGGATATGGATAACAACACCTGCCCGTGGCTCACCGAGTCTTCAAGTTTTAATTTCGTTCGCGCAAATAAGGGAGGCGATCCAGGGGTCAGATCGACATCCGCCGTACCCAGACCGGAACCCATATTGTTCCTTACGGATGTGCGATTGGGCAGGTAGTCGCTGGCGGTTGCCGCAACAAAGAAGTCCGCCTGAAAGTCCGGATCCCCAATAAACGGCGAAGGCCATCCCACCGGCAGCTCGATCACGTAATTTCCGTTAAAGTCACTGTAAACTGGGGGTGCGAAAACCTTTCCCTGGATGTCATCGATATAGAACCCGACAACCTGTGCACCGTCCACCGGGTCTCCGCCGGAGCTGATCCGGCCGGTGATCAGATAGGTGAGCGGCTCGTCCGTTCCGGACATTCCCGGAATCTCATCGCACTCGGTTCCAATCTCTCCGGTGGTAATAATTTCCGGCAGAAAGGCCGGCGTCGGTGCCGGGTCGCTTACCAGCAAATGATACTCAATCCCTGATTTGGGAAGCTCAATGGAAAAGATGCCGTCAACACCGCCCACACTGTCCGTGGTGACCGAGGTTTCAGAAAGGATCACATTGTCGAGAACGCTGAGTTCAATAAGATTAAGCCCCGCACCGGCGGCATCCACAATCCGGCCGCAAAACATCTCCACGGGGATGACCCGGGCGATTCTGGAATAGCTTGCCGTGGCCTCGATCTGGTCTTTTACGGCTTTGATGTAGAACGGGGTAACTGCGCTAACGTCCAACGGGGCAAACCGGGTATCCGCATCCTGGTCTCCATCCAGAAAACCGGCGTCGGAAAGAAGCTGATGGACGTGATCCACAATGCTCCAGGACACTCCCGTGTCGGCACCTGAGACGCTGAATGTGATCCCCTCGCCGTCGTTTTCCAGGATATTTGTTCTCGATTTGTCGATGGATCCCAGTGGTACGATGATTTCCCAGGATACTTCGCTGTTTTTGCCGTCCTGGGCAATGATCGAGTACCGGCCGGCATAATTGTCCGTCAGCGGAGAAAATTGCACGTTCGGGCCGAAAGTGTCCGACAGCACCGCTTGTGATACGTCTCCGCCATTGGGGCCGATCGCGGACCACGTGTAGTCGCCGTCGCCGCCTGTTACAGACAACGTTACCGGACCGGTCTCGGCGGAAACGATTTGCGGCTCAGGCGGCATGTTGGATGCCATCGCCGGGTAGAGTATCGTGAGATCGATGGCCGCCAGGTGGAGGGGTGGATCATTGGCCAGGGACTTGTCGAGAAGAATCGGAAAATCGTTTGCCGGATTTCCGTCCCCGAGACTGGCCATATCCGCGCCCACAAACACCGGCACGGTATCTTTGGTGTCTCCCGGACTGTATATCTGGTCGCCGTCATTGTCGGCACCATATCCGGCAGCCGGATTGAACAGCTCCGTCTGGACCAGGGACAGCGTTGTGGGTCCGAACGCCGCGTCCGGTCTGACCTGAAACTTTACGGTAAATAGCACTCTAAACGAAGGGTTGTCGGTGCCATCGCCGGGCACCCCGACCGTCGCACCGCTGAAATAGATCTTTCCCGATTCCGAGAACTGCCGGTGCATGGGTTCATCAACAGGGTTGGGTGCCTGATGGAAGGTGAAAGGGAAACTCGAGGTAATGCCATCGGGGCGATCCGATCGTCCGGCACCTGAAATGGTTGGGGCGATTAAGACACCGGGATCATATTCCAGGGTGAAACTGCATCCGGCGATATCGGATGGATCATCCACGATGATCTTCAGGTAAAAAAAGGATCCTCTTCCAAACGAACTTTCCGAAGCGCTACCGTCAGCTGAGGCATCCAGAGAAAGTGTTTTGGCAATACCTGCACCCGGAAGACACAGAACAGCCAGGACCGTTATGACGGCCAACAGGCATGGAATATGTCGGAAACACGCCGGATGCATGGGTAATTACGCCTTGTTCGGATACGTCAAAAGGGGCATCGGATGTTACAGAAACCATTATTCGGTCCGCCGTTTGAGTCTGACAGGATCGACAATCCGAATCGCCCTCGCTGTGACATTGATGATCCCCTGCTCCCTCAACTGTCGTAATTCTTTGTTCACGCTCTCCCGGGAGGCCCCGATCATTCCCGCCAGATCCTTCTGGGTAATTCTCAGACTGATCTCCAGATCTCCTTCTTCGTGACGGCCGAATTGATCCCCCAACTCCAGAAGCTTCTTTGCAAAACGAGCCGGAATATTGAGAAAACACGTGTCTTCCAAAAGGGAATCCGTGTTCCGGATCCGGCTGGAGAGGGAGGCAAGGAGCACCCTCATGGCCTCGTCGTTGGTTTTCAGAAACCCGAAGAAATCGTGCCGCTCGAGCAAAAATAACCGACTGGGTGTGACCGCCACGGCATCGGCAGACCTGGGTTCATGATCCAGGAGTGAGAGCTCTCCAAGGAAATCGCCCTCCTTAAAAATAGCGACAATCATTTCCTCCCCAATCTTGGAAGGAAGCACGATTTTTATCGCTCCTCTCTGGATCACATAAAGGGCCGTGCCTCTGCTGCCTTTCCGAAAGAGGACCTCCCCTTTTTTAACATCCAGTTCGCTCATTTTATCGGCAAGTTCATCCAGATATGCATCCGGAATCGCCTGGAACAGAGGGATCTTCTTCAGAAGCTCCGGAGGTTGCAGCATGGTGACACCTCTTCTTTCGGGGTTATATGCAAAAAAAGTGCCTTAATCGACTTCCACAACACCTGCCGTGCAGGCAGGGTTCTCGAATGTTGTCGCAATCAAAGATCCGAAACCGGATCCATTTCCATCTTGCACCACACCGACGGAAATTATGGGAATAGACCACATAAAATCAGTATGTTGTAAAATATCCGAATTTTTCCGGTCCCTTTTCAGCAGGCATTGAGAGGTTGTTTCGGCGGTCGACTGGAAAAAACGCCCATCCACCGATAATTTCATGACGTCTTGGGGCCCCTACGAAAATCGCCGGATGGCGTCTCATTTCCTCCATTTCTGTCATAGCGGAGTGACACTTTATGCCTCCCCATGGATAATGATGGGCCGACTATCGAGTGTATGGGAAATTTCCTGTAAGGTTTCACTCATGAGTTGACTCTCCCCAATCGTCAGTTCAGTTCGAGTCAATTTGTGGATATCGTTATGGATTTTAAAGATCATCGTCAGAACGGGAATGTTCCTGCTGCTGATTCCGGCCGCTCCGGCCATCACAATGGTCAAACGGCCCGGGCTGCTGGCGTTCACCAGATGCATCAGCCCTGAGGCATGCGGGGATTTGATGGCATTCTGATAAGTCAACAATGTGCGGTCGAATGAGATCGTGAGTTTCAACCCGGCCAAGTTATCGATATCTTTTAAAATGATTGGAATATGGATTATCTCCCCGGGGTCGCCTTCAATTTCCGGAATGACAAGCTGAGCTGCCTGGAGAGGAGTCACCCAAATTAGAAGGCAAACGATGATCGGCACTAAAACGGTGATGCCGGCCTTAACTAGGGCGTCGCCGTTGGCTTTGAGGAAGAACGTAGAGATCGGGCTGAAATGGCTCAGATCGTTGTCATCGAATTCGTGGTGGGGGGCACCGGATTTCATGATCACATGGGTTTCAAGCAGATACAAAGTATCCGTTATATATGCTGGAATTTGGCCAGTGTGTCAACAACCGGATACACCCCTAACATCAAAGGATTACAAGGAGGTACGAAGCATTCCGTTGAAATTTCGGAACCCAGGTATACCCTAATTTACTTCTTTGAGATTTAGTGCCCATGGGGGAGCCGGCAGGCCCACGGAAAGAGAAACTGTAAATACTCCTGCCTTTTTGACAGGAACAGGGTTTTTATCTTATAACTATGTGACATCAAATAATTTTTTTTACTACTAAAGTACTATTTGCGTTTTCGGTGGGAGTCTTAAGTTAGCATCGCCCGGTCCCCACATGCATTGGACCCGAAGTAGGCTATTGTACTATCCGGGTGTGACGCGATGTCTTCTGAAGACGTAACATAAACGAAGGAGAAGTCTGACATGGGTATGGACAACCTTGTGTTTCTGGAAAACATCGAATGGTTCGACGAGATCGGTCAGGAGTTGGTCCATCGGATTCCGGAAAAAGGCTCCGGGGAAATCAAATGGGGTGCTCAGCTCACTGTGCGTGACAGCCAGGCAGGTGTATTTTTCTACAAGGGCAAAGCTGTAGAAGCATTTGGCCCGGGCCGTCACACCCTCAAAACGATGAATATCCCCATCCTGACCAAAATAGCAGCCATACCCTGGGCGCTATCCAGTCCGCTGCGTGCGGAAGTCTACATGGTAAACATGAAAGTGTTTACCAATTTAAAGTGGGGAACGCGGGATCCGGTGGCCTTTAAAGATTCCGAACTGGGTCTGATCCGCCTGAGAGCGTTCGGTGTATTTAATCTCCGGGTCATTCAGCCGGTACTGTTTATCAACCGACTCGTGGGAACCCAGGGCATGTTCACCACCGAAGAAATAGAGGAATACCTGAATCGGGTCATCATATCTCGATTCAACGATTACATGGGGGAGACCATCGACTCCATCCTGAATCTGCCCGAAAAATACGATGAGCTTTCGAAAGAATTATCCAAGCGGCTCAAGACGGATTTCAGTCATTTCGGCTTGGCCCTGACCCATATTTATATCAATTCCATTACACCGCCGCCCGAAGTCCAACAGGCGATCGACGAGCGCAGCCGCATGGAAGTATTCAAGGACATGAACAAGCTGATGCAGATGAAAGCGGCCATGGCCATGGAAAAGGCCGCAGAAGCTTCCGGTGAGGCCGGGGCCGGTTTGGGAATGGGCACCACCATGGGGCTGATGATGCCGGCGATGTTCGCCCAGTATTTTTCGGGTGGATCCCCGCAGACCGGATCCGGCGGCTCGTCCCCCACAGACAGCCCCCGGCCGGACGGCCCCCAATGTCCTGAATGCCAGCATCCGGTCGCGATTGATGCCAAATTCTGTTCGGCATGCGGCCATCAGTTGATGGTGTTCACCCAATGCGTATCCTGTGGGAAAAACTTGACACCCAACGCCAAGTTCTGCTCAAAGTGCGGCAAATCGGTCGAAGAGGCCCCCAAAGAATCGTTCTGCAGCAACTGTGGTGCGGAGATGCTTCCGGATGCTCTGTTTTGCACCGCCTGCGGAGAAAAGCAGTAGCATAGAGGCTTGATTTTGGATTGCGGATTTTGGATTTTGATGAGCTTCAAGCTGAAAGATAAAAAGAACGGATGCAGGACGCAGGATCCAAGATGCAGGTTAAATAGCTTGAAACCCCAACGTCCGGTCATCGTTTCTTGAATCCTGTATCTTGGATCTTGTATCCCGTAATAACCGGCCAACCCGTCTTCGCCCTTTGGGCTTGGGGCTTCGCCTTAAGGCTACGACCCCACAAGTCGCCGGGCCAACGGGCAGACGGGCCAACGGGCAAACCGGCTAACCGATCCATAGGAGCAATCCCATCCGTTTTCTAATCGACCACCAGTGCCCCCAGTGCGGCGCTCCGGCGACCCTGGAAGAAACAGACCGGCTCTTTACCTGCAATTTCTGCAAGGTGAAATCCTACCTTGTTCCAAATGGTTACTTTCAATATGCGCTGCCCAGCAAGGCCCCGACAAATCAGCCGCTGATCTATTTGCCCTTCTGGCGTTTCAAAGGCATGTTCTTCTCTTGCGGCCCCACCGGAGTCGAACACAAATTCATGGATCTTAGCTACCAGGCCATTGAAGCCCCCGTCTTTCCCATATCCATTGGCTTCAGAGGTCAAGCCCTTAAATTGAAGTTCGTCACCTCCGACCTTAGCGGACGATTTCTTTCCCCGGTCGTCCCGCTGCAGAAGGTCATGGAAAAATTTACCAACCGTTTCACCGATAGGATGCCGAAACCGATTCTGCATAGCGCCCACATCGGTGAATCGTTGAGCCTTGTCTATTCACCCTACTACCTCAATGGGTTGCCATACGATGCCGTCCTGAATGAACCGTTGTCGAGTCCTTTACCGGATGACTTTGATATCGACGCCTTGCGCGGCGGCAACCCGGAAAAGAGTATCCATTTTCTACCCACCTTGTGTCCCCACTGCGGTTGGGACCTTTCCGGGGATCGGGATTCCCTTGTACTTCTCTGCAAGAACTGCAACAGCGCCTGGACGGAGGCCAATCAACGCTTTAAAAAGATCCGCATCGGCCACATCCCGGATGGGCATGGGAATGTCATGTATATGCCGTTTTGGCGCATCAAAGCCGATGTTTCCGGCATTGAATTGTCTTCCTATGCAGATCTTGTCAGGGTTGCCAACCTCCCCAAAGTGGTCCAGGACGAATGGGAAAAGATCGGTTTCCGCTTCTGGGCTCCGGCATTTAAGGTTCGCCCCAATACATTTCTTAGACTTTTAAAGGACATGACTCTGGCCCAGTCCAAAGAACCTCTCGACACGGCGTTACCCGAAGGCCGAGCCTACTCGGTGAACCTGCCGATCCAGGAAGCTCTGGAGACCATCAAGATCAATCTGGCGACATTCATCAGGCCCAAACAGCGGATGCAAAAGCACCTCGAAGCGATTCAGGTCAAACCGGCCAGCTTTATTCTGGTCTATGTCCCCTTTCTTGAAAAGCACCATGATTTTACCCACACGAGCGCCCATGTGTCGATCAACAAGAATCAGTTGAGACTTTCCAAGAATCTGTAGGAGGTAAGCTGAAAGCTCAAAGCTGAAAGGCGAAAGAGCTGAAAGGTAACAGGAATGGATGCAGGATCCAGGATACAAGATGCACCTCTGATTGGGTGGAAGCTGATTGATCGTTCTTCTTGTCCTGAATCCTGAGACTTGGATCTTGTATCTTGAAACACCGGCATACGGGCAAACCGGCTAACCGCCTCCCCTACCGTTTTTTCCGGTCAAATTCCTTGATGATATCGCTGGTAATATCGATGGCCTCATCAAAGGCCACGACCGATTTTTTTTGCAGGATAACGGTAAACCGCTTCTTCTTTTTATAGGATTCCACGATCTGGCGGATCTCTTTGACCAGTTTCCGGGTGAGTTCCACATCTTTTTTCTTCAGTTCTTCCTGAAGATCGGCTTTAAGGCGCCGCAATGCCTTGACTTCTCTTTGAAGCCGGTCTTGATCCGCTTTTATTTCTTCTGCGGATTTTTTCTTTGCGTCACGCCTCAAAGCGTCCCGCATCTTCAGAACCTCGGATTCCTTGCTTTGAAGAACGGTCCGCTTGTTTTCCAGATCCATCAGAAAGACCCCGCGGAGATCCTGGGCTGCCTTGGATTCTTTCATGAGCCGCTGCATATCAATGATGCCGATCTTTGTTGAGGCGGCAACGGCGATATGGGTGAAAATCGTCAATGGTACCAGCAAGACAATCGCTATGACGATGATACGCTTCATGGGTATCCTTTCTGCTCTGTATTTACGGCGAGTGAGGGTGGCCCAGGGAGTTGATGGAGCCATAGTAGCAGTATCCACAGGTAGGAATCAAGGCGAAGCCCCTACCCCTGGTCTCACGGAGAAACACATCGGCCGGAGATGTGTGTGTCGGCATGATGGGCAAAGCCTGTTGTGGACTTGAATGAAAGAGATGGCTTGGGCTATGGTAATGGTTATGAAAGTCATCATCCAGATTCCGTGCTACAACGAGGAGGCCACCATCGGTGAGGTGGTCAGAGAATTGCCGAACGAGGTTGAGGGCGTCGATCAGATCGAATATCTCATCATTGATGACGGCAGCACAGACAGTACGGTTAATGCCGCCATTGCGGCCGGAGCCCATCATGTGGTTCGCCTCGGAACCAATCGCGGCTACGGCATTGCCTTTCACACCGGGATCCGCCGCTGTCAGGAATTGGGCGCCGACATCATCGTTAACACGGACGGCGACAACCAATATCGGGGACGTTGCGTGGAACGGCTGATCCGGCCAATTGTCGATGAGCACGTTGACATCGTCATCGGATCCCGGCCGATAGAAACCATTTCAGATTTTTCCTGGCTGAAGAAAAAACTTCAGCATATCGGTAGTCGTATCGCCTCTCGTTTTGCCGGCACCCGGGTACCGGATGTGTTGTGGCCCCCATTTGAAACGGACACTCTGTGGTGCTAAATAAGCACTAGGAGTGAGCCTATGTCCGAGTATAGTTCTAAAGACGTTCAGCCCATCGAAGTGATCACCTCAGTGCAGCGCCGGAG
>Ga0209780_1004324_pt1 | contig 10903 bp, 10 predicted proteins | sample WorMetexBAHAMAS2_FD_187384 | JGI IMG/M metagenome (GOLD analysis project Ga0209780, IMG submission 187384) | Marine gutless worms symbiont microbial communities from Max Planck institute for Marine Microbiology, Germany - Inanidrilus exumae... | ecosystem: Host-associated > Annelida > Digestive...
TCGGTCAACGAATTTCCGACGTTTCCGCCGAGATTCGAGAAGGCAGCTTTCTTTTATCAGCGGCTGTCATCGCTTATTCAGCGACTTAATCAGTAGAGATTCACGACAGCTTTACTGATGAGGTGGCAGCGTGTAGCATTCCAGCTGAAATTATTTGGTAATGCCATCGGAACATGTAAAATTAAATAAAATGAATTCTGCAATGAATGTTTTTGCAGCAGTTATTACTGGCCCGCCTAATGGGCCAGTATTGTTTTGCTCGCTGGCGTCTGTCGTCGTCTGTCGTACTGTCGTCGTCTGTAGCACTGCTGACGGGCTGGCCGGGCGCGTGCCGGCCGCCGGGCGCGCGGGCGGTCGGGCGGCCGACACTCCACGGCGGGCCAGTAGTGTTACGTCCCATTAGGGCGACACATTGTTAGAATCAAGCAACAAACGTGCGAGATTATACTACGAAACAGAATGTCACAGTGTAAAATGCACAAACAATAACATAAAACATAAGGCGATGAATAAAAACAACTAATATAACTATTAGCCATGGTTTATGGCATGGGGTCGCGAAATAAACACCAATTAATAAAGGATCCTTTGAAGGGATTATATTTACAATGTGGGATAAGATAGTCTGTAGTGCCAGTAGCCTACTTCAAAGTGAATATTGAACGTCTTTTATAGACGGCAACAATGTATTCAGACAATGTGATACATTTTGCATACGCCGACACAGAGTAATGGCTTGTCTAGATATTAATGTTTCTGTGGTAATGACAGGTCTATTTGTAATTGTAATAAAGCCATAATTGTGTGCTCGCTTCAAAAAACGTTAATTTTAGCATACTGGCCTGTAGCAAGAAAGACACCCCAAGCGGTTAGAAGATATGATATAAGGGAGACAGTAAGAGCATGAAAAACACAGTTCAGTTGATTAAGACTTAGTCCATGGCTACACAACATCCTAAGAATGTAAGTTCTCTGACAGCAAGTTTTAATCAAGTAAGAAACATGCATTCCAATTACTGAATAAAATGTCAAGATACGTTATGTGTTCAACAACGTCGATGCTATTGACTGATGGGGATTTCGCAAAGGTGAGGACCTACGGAAAACAATCTCTTTGATCTTGTTAAAATTGTCATTTCATCGTCAATGGCACATTGTGTCATGTGTTCAAATTCAGCAGCAACAGTGACATCAGTTTGCTCTGGTACGTTGGGATGTTGAGATTGGCCCAAAATGACGGCCACACTGCGCAGTTGGCGACTATAGTTGGTAACGGTTGGTAATACAATCCGCCAAACGCTGGAATTACACCCGACAAGTGTTGGCTGTTCGATTTCAGTGTTGTAAAAAAAAACTGTACGGCGACCAACAGAGATGAGATCAGTGCAGAAGAATCGACTGCCCATACGGATCATGCACCCGAAAAGACGACTCACGTGTCTACAATAAAGCGGAAGACGATCGAAACGAAATCCATTCGCATGCAGGAGGATGATTCAGCGTGTCGTGTAGGCCTAGCTGAGCGCAAAGAGATTATCCTCTATTAGGCTCTGTGTAGACTGTGCCGACTTTTCATTGTGCTATATTCCTGGACGCACGGCATCGTCGTTCGGTATGTTAATACTAATGACATCATTTGTCACAGCGAGTGATTGCAGAACCGAGTGACAGTTTCCTCAGTGAAAATTCAACACTGCATATTTTGCGACTATAGTTGCTAACGGTTGGTAATCCGCCAAACGCCGAAATTACACCCGGCTGCAAGTGTTGGCTGTTCGAGTTCAGTGTTGTTAAAAGACCATTATCAAAATCTGATGAGCTGTGAGCAGTTACACTAAGTTCTAGGACAATTTCCCGTGAATATGTGTCACGGGACGTTTCACTGATTCTGGGACAGTCCCGGCGAAACCCTTACTTGCTCAAGTTTTCATGGAGGTTATCGTTTGGGCTTGGAATGTGAATATGTTACGGGTAAAAGCAACGTTATAAGGGGTTTGGGAAAATGATAGTGGGTTAGGATTTCTGAGTGAATGGTGATCAGGGATATGAAATGAAAGGTGATTAGATAGCAAGGGACAGCTAAGTCAACATTTTGTCACGACAATGCTTTGGAGATATTGTTATAAAATATGAGATTGAAAAAGAAAAACTGGAACAAATGAGCAAAAATTAGGAAGGGGGGCTGAACCGCCAATTTTTGGGGACCGCACCCAAAACCTAGACGACAATTTCGCTGTTCCCTGTACCAAGGCGCGAACTCCACGGCATGAAAATTTATAACGACTTATTTTAAAAATATGCATGCTCAGTGTGAATGCAACACAAAACAAGGTGTCGCCCTAACGGGAGGTAACACGACTGGCCCGCCGCGTGCTGCCCCCTGGTGAGTTACGTTGCGTATGCGCCGCGTTACAGACGACACCGACAGACACCAGCCAGCAAAACAGTACCGGCCCATTAGGCTGGCCAGTAATAAATGGGCTAATGAAAATAAAGCTTGGATGTCGTAAAGAACTCGGACTGGTCAGATGATCTCTGCACTGGCAGTGACGTCATGTAGTCTGTGTGGCAGCTCACCAGCCATCCTCTCGACGTTGAATAAACTATTTATGACTATTCGCCCGTTGCTGAATATATAGTGAGTGATTGGAGAGTGAACCAAACTGATATATATCGACACACACACATAAAAATAAGCCTAGCCGTCATTGTCGTCATTAGCGATCTAGACCATCTACCGACGGTTATCATTTCCTGTTAGTGAATGGAGTGCAGTAGTCCGTCAGTTCGGTTTAGCTCACTCGTCAGTCGTCATCGTCCGACGAGAACGAAGACAATTCTCACACCGTTCGAGCGTTGTCGACCACTGAGCCAGCTCAGCTCATCGTGTCATCAATTTCCTGTCATCTCTCAGACTATGTACAGCGCACCTGCAGCATATTCGTATTCCGTACCATGAACAATAACAACGACACGTGTGGAAAGAGTTTTGACGATAGGTCGCATCGCAGGTCGTGCCGTTATTGAAGATTAAATGATCCCTTTTGCTGCGTACACCGCAACAGAGACTCCCAATGATTTTTAGCGGGCCGGACAACCCACAAAATTGCTCTTTCCTAAGGCTGATCTCGACCCCCGTCTGATACGCGGTTCCTTAGATCCACACGAGTCGGCCCAACTCCAAACGGCATCTCGATCGATTCAGCCATTTTTGCACAGTACGTCCGTGTGACCAACACACAGACAGACACACAGACCACGCTACGTGCAATATCTATAGTAATAGATCGCATCTTGTGCACTGCATGCTGCGACGCGGCTTAATAATAATAAGGTGATTTCATATTTATCACTATATGCGCATCCCAGTAAATATACATAACTGGAAGTATTACAGCATGGGTCGGCTTATATTTTCTTGACGCCTCTATGGCGGTCGCGAAATTCACTGGCGTCTATTTTACGACCACCATTGCGCTGTCTGTCGCGGTCGTCGTCAGCCACTGCAGTCGATGGAGCGGCTGCGAAGACGCCGCGGTGCCGAATGCGGACACGATTGATTATGTTTCAGCTATTTTAACTCGTCTTGCATCGATCATGTGGCATGAGTTCGTGCTTCCGCCGTACCCCGGTACGGCGGGCCGTATATAGATAGTACCACTTGACGTCGCCTGAGGTCTGATTGGGGTCACACGTGTCCGTATTTCTTACAGTCCGCACCACAGCAGCTGTCACTAATGCTATTTTCGCTGTTTTTACATCGGCGGTATTGACACCGCAAACTGTTATATTCTGTTCTAACCGTGACGTATTTCTGAACGAGCGCCGAGTTTTAAAAGGACCTCAGTTACAATTGTCCATGTACTACGGTTTCAGTGTTTTACAATAGATTCGAACCTGTGCAGGCTGTGCTTGACTACTATGCGCTTTATAATTTTTTTATTGATCACTATTGAAAAAATGACGTCAAAATATGAGAAAAGATAGTTTAGGCTTTTTGACACCGTGATTTTAGTTTTATATGTGCCCTATTAGAGGCCTATTTCTTCATGTTGTCTGCATAACTTCTCATTGTATGTAGACGCTATTTATTTTAGTTTTTCTGTATATTTTTGGCTAAAGATATTGTTTTATAATAACTGCTGAAAATATTATTCATTGCAGTCACCTCAAATGATAAAATTTTGCAAGTAAGTAACGAAAAGTGTTATTTTTGCTATAGGTAACTGTAACGAATAATATTTTAAAGAATAGATGCAATAGCATTTGTCGTCCGTCATATTTTTGTCTACAGCTGTAATAGCAATAAGTTTTAGAACGTTTGTCTTTAATGTTAAACAGTCTCTTGGAAATAAAAAAAAATCATAAAATTTATGAACAATTGCGGAAAGTTCGCTGCAGTCAAAGAAACAAAACACGCAAGCAACGCAACTTGGCACACACGTATTTGTAGCTAAGCACAACCGAAATAATTATAATTAAAAGTTGATGCAAATGCCATATTTGTATATTTCTGTCGTATTTGTTTCTTGTGAGTATGTATGTTGTATATCTGTTTGTTCGCTGATGTTCGTATCTGTGTAGGCAATTCAGCTGATCAATTAATCAATCGATCGATCAATCATTCAATCCATTACTTTTATTAGTTCGACTCGGCTGCTGGATTGATTGATTGATCGATAACCTATATCTTTCTAATACTAGACTGTTTTTTAGCCTGAACGATCGAGAAAGGATTTATCACACGATTCTTAAAGTGTACATTACACATGCATTATCAACAGAATATAAGAGAATAAAAGCCAAGTAATGAAAAATTGACTGCAACATTTTTTCATTACTTGGCTTTACTTGATGACCCCATGTTGTCTTTTTGGCCTTTTCCAGTACGGTGCACATCGGACTGTTCTACATTTACCATGCGACGCGTATGCTTTGAGCGGTATATGTGCTATGTACCGGTATCCGTCTATCCGTCTGTCGTCCGTTCGTCACACTGTGGTATTTTATCGAAACGGCTGAACTCGTCATGAAGCAGTAAAAACGCTTAACGGCGGTATATAGACATTAAGTCAACTCAACGCGCAAAGTAGGCAGGCCTACTACGGTACATCTGGAGACAAAGATCAGATTTTACCAGGCTCTCGTCTTATCGGTACCGCAGAAAGTTCGTACGCCAGTCTCTGTGCGCAAATTTTGAGTACGCAAATTCTTAGTGAATAGCACGCCTGGACACTCCTAGTCACAGGTGAAAAGGCGCTAGAAGCTTTTCACGTGAAATGCTAACGCAAAGTTTTAGATATTCGTTGGTGTGACTTTATAACCAACTCAGAAGTTACCAGTCGCACTGGTCTACCTTTGATCACGAGCCTCGTTGACTGGCATCGTCAGTCAGTATTTGAACACATAGCTCACCTCACGAATAGAGTTCACGCTCATGACGCCCTTCGATGTCAAGTCCACCTCACCCTGATCTGCCACTCTATGCCACTGTAGTTAGAACAGCGCTTCATACACATTCCTATGGTTATTGGAACGCTATCTCAGTTTGGTGTTGAGTAATTTTACCGTCTTGTTTGTTTATTTGTTTGTCTGTTTTTTTTGTCTGTATGTCTGTCTATTTTTGTGTTTAATGTTGTTAACGTAATGTTTATGCATACTAGTCTTGTTCACGGAGGTTGCGCTGGTCAACCACTTTTTATCCACACATGTTGATGGGCAAGGTGTCTATATATCGTTTACTGTTTGTTTGTGTGTTTGTTTTTTGTGTGTTTGTACGTTTACGGATTGCTCCGCCTAGGCGTCAAATTTTGCACGGCGGTTCGTCGGCTTCAAAGGCAGGGAATCTCCCATTTATGTAAACTTTGCTCTCCAAGAAGCCCAAAATCGGACGAATCGGCGAGCACGCTGGCCACACCCACCCGCATGTAAACATTATCGTGGAGATACGCCGACGTAAACGTCACGCTAGAGATGAGATAGAGAAATCGTCCGCAGCGTGTGGACGTATGATCGGCATGTGTGGATACAATGTCATGTCAGTCCCACTGACGTACATGTAAGTTCTTGTTAATACTACTCCTGATACTACTACTACCATATTATCGTTATATATTGTTGACAGGTTCGTGCACATAGTACGCTGTCCTCACAATCCGGCGGCGCTGGACAAGCGGCGCTACATCGCAGCGGTCGTACTGGGTGTATGGCTGACGATGATCCTCGCCAACTCGCCTCTGCTGACGCTCTACCGCGTCAAGACCATCACGTCTCCGTTCCACGAGCCGTATCACTACTGCGCCCTGGATTCTCACACGGTCTGTCCAACAGTTACGGTCGTAGATCGACATCAACGTGCGGAATGGCTACGCGTTTAACATAAAATCTCTTGCCTGGAATTTCTTTCTTCTAGATCTATAAGACTCTATGAAGCAAGGAAGCTTTGCGATGCTTGCTGTGAATCTATCTTTCATACTGTCTAACAGTGTAGGATTTTTTTCGGAGGCTGTAGATAAGATTTTAGTGAAACTAGGATATAACAAAATAAATGGTATAAAAATAAATAACATAAAATATAAAATATAAAAAAATTAATGGAGATGTCGTGTTTAAGGAATAATTATTGATTAGGTTTTATGACTCATTTTTACTCTCTTGAATGCATATTAGTATTATTGTCGAACTTAGACGTTTTAGTACGTTTTTATTCGTACAGTGCTTATTACTGGCCCGCCTAATGGGCCAATGTTGTTTTGCTCGCTGGCGTCTGTCGTCTGTCGTCGTCGTCTGTAACGCTGCCGGTGGGCACGTGGGCGGTCGGGTGGCCGACACTGCACGGCGGGCCAGTACGGTTACGTTTCGTTAGGGCGACACCTTGTTATTCGTGCGTGTCACCGTTATACAGTTTGTTGCGGTACGTGTTATAAGCTAATAAACGAACATGATGATGACGATGATGATGATGTTATAAAACGTCGAGCGTTCTGCGCCCTTCCATTTATCTAATTCGACGACGGAAAAATTAACCATACACCAAAATGTACCGTTTTAGTCACCGTGCTACAGTAGTTTAGCATGTTAGGCTATTATTTACATTTTACCAAACGACAGTGCAGACGCGCTGTCGCTTCACGTGAATATCGTAGGCGGACGGAGTTTACTATATGACCACGCGACGACAGTAAACTCCGAGCTGCCGTGCCGGTAGCATTATGGGATTGCTGCCTTTCTCGCCTAGAATATTTAATACTAGCGTTTAACCCGGCCAAAGGCCGGCCGAGATGTGGGAGCACTAAACTGGACTCAGGATTACAAAAGCGTTTGAGACGGTCCCGCACCGAAGACTACGGGCCACGCCCCCAGGCCCGCGCGCGATTGGCCCGTACCGAAGTCGGCCAGCGTGCAGGCGTGCGTGCGGACCGCAGGCCATTTCGCAGTCCAGCGCTCGTGGCCCGTGCGGACTTTCTCAAAATTAGCCATTTTGCACCATTTTCCCAATTTTTACACATTAAGGGTCTAAATTATCCGGATGTTTTTTGCATTCACGTCTGCCTATGACCCCTATGAACGATGAAAAGTTTCGTGGAAATCGGTCCGCACGTTTTTCAGAAATCCGGAAGATAGACACACACACACACATATATATACACAGACGCGGCAGCTTTATATATACAGGGTGGCTCAAAATAAAATATCCAACCAGACAATGCGCAACATCTCTGCAACCAGTGGTCAGATTTTAAAAATTCTTGAAGCTGATTAGTCCTCACGCTATTTTGAGACACCCTATAGAAGTCGTCGGTTGTGTCGTGTCGAACAGGTGCACGGGCCGCGACTGTTCCTGTCGTTCTTCGCGCTCGCCTACGTCATTCCGCTGTCAATCATCGTCTCGATGTACCTCCTCATCCTGCGATTTCTGCGCGCCCGTCGTCGCCAGTCAATGATCGGTGCGGCCCAGTCGGCGGCCGCGGCGGGTGGCGGGAGGCGGCGGACGTCGTACGCGTCGCGGGTGTTCCTGGCCGTCGTCGTCGTGTTCGGCGTCTGCTGGCTGCCGCTGCACGGGCACCTGTTGCTCGTCTACCTCGGCCGGCAGCCGAACGCGCGCTGGTACGCCGTCTTCCGCGTCGCCTGCCACGTACTCGCCTACAGCAACTCGTGCGCCAACCCATTCATCTACCACTACGTCAGCGCCGACTTTCGTCGAAGTCTGCACGCCGTTCTGGAGCCGCTCTGCCGTCGCCGTGGCGCTGGCGGACGCCGGCGGACGGCGGCCACGTCGAGCGCGGTCGTCGGCATCGAGCTGGGCACCACCCACCCGGTGGAGTCCGGCTTCGCTGCAGGTGGGCGCTCGGCCGTGCTGGTACCCGAGGCCCCGGTCGATCAGGACGACAGTCCTTTTGGCAGCGTGTCTCTTGTAGCCGTTCACGGCACCAGGCTACAGGCGCGTGTCGACACAACATCGCCATTCAGCAACAATGAAGCGTCACAGTCCGCTGATCCCAAACTTTGCATCAGTAGACCAAGCTACAGCGCGTGATCAGTCACTTCACTGATCGCTATTATTAGATCGCCCGTTCTGCGAACGCCATCTTATGTTTTGCGCACGTTTCTTCTTCTTTCAACTCACTTTCTCCGATGTCCGTCAACCGACATTCTCGAAAGCTTTCCACGTGACGTGGCTTCAGCCCCAAACGAAGCGCTGCTATGCCGATTTCCTGAAAGTGTCCCCTAACAAAATTGAGGGGCGAAAACCCCAAATTTCGCCTAATTTCGCATCTAACCGCAACAGATTAAACGCCATCACTCGTGATGTGGAAGGAAAATAGAAAATCGAAAACAATAGTGTTTATAAGTGATTATTAGCCTAGACTTTCACCAAATTTGGTAGGGGTTGGTTAAACAGTGACGAAGATCCACGTGCTAGATTATACAGGGGAGTTAGAAAATTCTGCGATTTCTGACGTAGCAGCAGCAACAACGGCAAGCTATCAGCTAGCAGCTTCGTCTGGTCGCTTTATACCAGCTCAGCTGCACAACGTCGGGCGATCGTCAAGTTGGGTTTACCAACATTCTAGTTACCAAATACTTTGCAGCCACGTATTGCAGTAGTTAAGGGAGACTTGAGTCGCTGAGAATTATAGTGGTCCATCTTCAAATATACAAAAGTTGAGAAATTAAGATTAAGGCGACGATGTTAAAACGAGACCAAACCCTCGACAACGAGACCGAAACCAACTCTTTCATCCCAAATAGGCTTAATATATGAAGAGTACGAAGTAGAGAACCAAGGCAACAGACTCAAATTGGCACACGATGTAATCCGAATAAAACAAGGTGTCACCCTAACAGGACGTAACCGTACTGGCCCGCCGTGCAGCGTCGGCCGCCCAACCGCCCACGCGCCCGGCGGCGGCCCGCCTGCCGGCAGCGTTACAGACGACGACGACAGACGACGACGCCAGACGACCGACGCCAGCAAGCAAAACAATTCTGGCCCAATAGGCGGGCCAGTAATAACATAAGAAGACCTCTTGCTTCGTGTCGACTCATCCAACGTGCCATGTTCCGGCGTTGTCCGTTGATATCTTACTAGACAGCGAACTCTCCATGAGACAAGATATCAGTTAGGTCGCCAGCATATGTTATTACCACATGTGAAGGTTACGCCAGATTCGCAGTCACGTCAGCCGTGAAATCATGATCCAGTTAGTGATGTCTCGTCCCGTATTGGCTAGCGCAATTCTCTGCTAGTTGGACTTTCAGCGTCAACTCGTCTTCCACTCCAACGGGTCCCGTATTCAGCCGCTCAACGTATACTCAGTCGATAATCCCGCATCACTCCTGCTCTACAACAATAACTCAATTCCTCTGATTACCGGTTCAGTTTCGAATCATGTTCAAAATTGCTATACGATTACGCACAACATTTTCCATTAACGTTCTCCGTCATACTGTAGTAGGGGAATTTAGCAACAAAGGTAGAGCTTCACTCGCTTTAAACTTTATTCACTCTTTATTCACACATTCTAGAAGCGCTGCGACTAAGCTTTCTACTTTTACTGACTACTGGCGTCTGATGTCCGCTCACAATTTCTGCATGTAACGTCCTTCTCTACTCTTGTCGGAGATCAGCCACAATCAACACAGCAGCACAAGTTTATATAGGTTTACATGAAGCTTAAGAACCTCGTCGTATTCTACGTCAATTCTACGTTCGTCATCCGCCAGGTCTGCCGTTATGTCGGACAAGAACGCAGTTCGCCAGACGTGCTTTCTCGGTCTTTGGGCCGGGTGCTTGGAACAGTCTCCCTGCTACTATAAGGCTTATCGACGATTATGCCGCATTCCGACAAGCATTTAAGACATATCTTTTTAGCGCTGCTTTTAATTCTCAATCTCTCACTGACAATTTGTAATGAACAGTCGATCTGTTTTTATTATGCATGACTGAGCACTAGAACTTGTATTGTGTCGATTGTATTGTATTGTTACTTAACCCCAGTAAGTGGTGCGGAAGTATTGTGATGAGTATGTGTGTGCGTATGTCTGTGTGTTTGTGTGTTTGTCTGTCCGCGAGGATATCGTATTCTTTTGTATTGTAGCGGTATGAATGTCGCAACGAAGAACCGATTTCGCTTAAATTTATTTATTTACCGTAAAGTCGGACATAATTCAATTTCCTGTTATTAAAGGGCATAATTTTGACTAATGATTAACTCATGTGTCTCAAAAAACGTTCCACCTTTAAACTGTCTCTAACTTTGTCTAATCGTAATCGATTTTCAAAATTTTTGCACTGCTGGAATGCGTATGAAATTTGCTATAAAAGCCATATGACAATACCCACCTTACCTTAGGCATGTTGCTACACTACCTTGGGAAATTAAACATTCAAATTTTCTGC
>Ga0209780_1004325_pt1 | contig 10902 bp, 9 predicted proteins | sample WorMetexBAHAMAS2_FD_187384 | JGI IMG/M metagenome (GOLD analysis project Ga0209780, IMG submission 187384) | Marine gutless worms symbiont microbial communities from Max Planck institute for Marine Microbiology, Germany - Inanidrilus exumae... | ecosystem: Host-associated > Annelida > Digestive...
AAAGAGAAAAAAAAACTAAAAACGTTGCAGATTATAGTGGTCTTACGCTCTCACCAAACCATATATAGACAGGGTGCAGTTGCGTAACGGGGCCTTGCGTACGGAATGTCCTACAATAAAACAGAGAAATGATCAAACTAGAATAAGCCAGCACTCACACGAGTGCAAACACCCACGCCGGCAATGACCTGGACATTTGACCTTTTGACCCCAAATAAATGGGTTTCCAGGACATTTCTATGTAAAGTTTGGTGATCCCGGCTGCGTCGATTTTTGAGGATCGTGCGGAAACACAAACAGACAAACAGACAAACGGAGGTAAAATCATTACCCCCGGATTGCGTCGGCGTTGGTACTGATGCTACAAATGTCATGCGCATTTGCCTGCAGTGTCAGGTCATGAATGCATGATTCTGGTCTATAAACCAGTATCGCAATGCCACGATCTGAACCTGCAGGCAGTACGGTATACGAAACACTGAGTACATACGTACATGCCCCGCTGTGCGGGCGGGCAGGCAGCAATTACGATAAATCATTGGCAATGACAGCGCGAATTGGGCTGTAATACACTCATGCAGCAAAGTATATAGTGATAGTCAAATCATGCACATTATTACAGCCGTCCAAGCTAAACGAGAATATATATGTTTGTTATGGAGCACCGACTGACCACGGGTAGGAAATAAGTTCTTGCAAACCGACGTCGGGTCACGATAACGTAAAATAGCATTCAGTGTCATTACAGTGGCAGTGGCTAGCGGAAAGCGTATAGTGTTTCGGTCTGGCGTCCGTCCGTCTGTGCCGTTTTTTCCCTAACGTTTATGCGGCGCGCTGCGTATACTCAACGTGACTCACCAGGGGGCAGCACGCGACGAGGTCGGCGTACATTTCCGTCGGAGTATTATACGAGGACGGACAAATACTTGTTTGGATGATGCCTCAAGTGCTCTAAAACTAAGCCGATGGGGGCGTCCCGGCAAATGGGTGAAATATCACTTCGTAATTTGAATGAGTGAATGAATGGATGAATGTTTATTTGCACAGTAACTAAATGAACTTACACAATAAAACATGCATGCAGGACAACAACGCTGCATTAGCAGCACTAACAGCAGTAACAGGTGCCCTGTTTTAGTTTTTTTTGTGACCCAAATTTTTGTTCGCATCCCTAGACTAAACCGCAGAAGCGATTTTGACGCTGTTTGATTCATAGGATGTCAATCCCAGGTTATTACATTCCTAAAGGGATAAAACTGCAAAAGTATCCGTTTTCCTCCATTTTTACTTTAAAACGCCCCAGCGCGTGAATAGGCATTTTCAAGCCTATCGTGCAAAATATTGAAAATTTCCTGTCTTCAGAATTACAACGCCGATTCTGACCAAATTTTGCACAGCGAAAAAGACCACCAACTACGCTTCGTGGGTGGTCCAAACACGTGTAAAACAAATCGAAGATGGCAGACGGCCGCCGTCTTGAAAAATCGAAAAAAACTGCCATATTTCCGCAGTGATTTGTCCGATAGGCAAAAATTTGGCATGGTGATTTTTTGGTGACGCATAATGGTCCTCCATAGAGGTCCGGCACTTAAAATTTGCAACTTTTAAAAATCCAGTCTTATTTAAATATCGTGACAAATCTTCACCAGTTAACTTCGCACAGTACGACATCATGAAGGCCTGGTGTGGTTGATTGGAGCGGTGGTGTGTTTGCTAGCTGCATGCCGCGGGTCCAATTGTACGTTAACGCGTGCGATGATGGATGGCCGCAATTTGCACTGCAGCACCATTGGCTCTTGCCAATCAACTGCCACTTCCTACGATTGTACAGCGCGGCTGGTCGCGGCATTGCCGCTGTAAGTAGCGCTATAGAAGAATCCGACCTTTACCTTTTTACAGCATGGAGATCGTATCGTGACTAGATTACTGTGACGTCACTTCGCCCTATACTATATATAGGTGGATGTATTGTAATGTATATATTGTGTTGTCAGCAGACTTTCAGCGCGAAATCAGTGATGGCAGACGAAGCGGCGAGTGGCGGCAGCGTCGTCCCGGATCAGGGAGGCGAGACAGAGAACGCGGGTTCAGAGCCGACGTCGCCGAGTCTGGAAGAACTCCAGCGCCAACTGGCGGAGATGGAAGCGACGCAGGCGGAGCTGGCGAGCCGGCTGCAGCAGCAGACGGACCTCGTTGAGCCGCAGTTGGACTCCCGTCTGGCCGTCATCGAGGAGCAGTTCCGGCAGAACTTCGAGGATCGGCTCCGCGAGGCCGCCCCGGCGTCGGCGGCCGGCCGTCGAGGGTTGGACCGGCTGGGCGGCGCGGCCGACCGCGGCGACGTGCTGTTGGTGAACCGGGTGTTCCGCGAGGTGTCGAGGTGTATGGGCGACGAGTGGCGGCCGGTCTTCGACTCGCTCGTGGCGCCGCTGCCGCCCGAGGTGGTCGCGGAGGCACGGACCAGTCTACAACAGCACCCGCCGTTGATACAGGTATGCCGCTCACTGTTATCATCCGCGTTGATTGATCGAATTAAAGATCTCTGCATGTTGATTTTATTATGTGTGTATATACTCAGTAACCATCGTGCCTTAAGATCTGTTGAACCTACTTTTTCCATGTGATTTTCCTATTAATAATAATAATAATAATAATAATAATGTCACCGTGCCGGACACCTTTGCCGATGCTCACGTGATCAATTCAGCCAGGGAAGCAGGAGCGGCGGCAGAACTCGCAGCTACCAATAAGACCAGCAAGTACAGCCGTTTGACCAGTGCCCACATTTTTTACCCAGTGGTCATCGAAACCGCCGGAACCTGGCACCATCAAGCCGTCGAATTGGTCAAGGAGATCGGAAGACGGACGACAAACATCACAGGCGACGAGAGAGAGACCTCCTACCTGTTCCATCAGATGTCCATAGCACTGCAAAGAGGGAACGCGTTCTCATTTCAAAGCACGTTCACTGCCAGCTAGTCCGTTGCAACCGTTATAACTTTTCTTCTCTTTATTTGTAATTTCTAAGTCCTAGGGAACTCGGGGGCATAAAAATAATAATAATAACCGAGATGATATTTATGGTGCTGTCATCATGGCAAAGCCATTGCGAAAGTTCACCCAGTTCATTTGATGAATGCAGATTGCGGTTGGCCGCCAACCCTCAGACCAAGCCAATCGACTTGGACTGCGAGTCCGCCGGAAATGGCAGCTACCATCCGCATCCACCATCGCCATTTATTATTACTCAGCCCTAAAGCTGATACTCATTTTACCGTCCCACGGAGGCTAGAAGTCTGAGCCGACCTAGCTGACTGGTTACATACCGAAAATAAGGTGCCGCCTCCGGGAGTCGAACCCAGAAAAAAGGAAAGGAAGAGTATTTATATAGCGCCTTTTATATACTGTGTATATCTCAAAGCGCTCAGGCATGGATCACACTTTTTTACCTGCAAATACACCGTGCCTGCCTTTCCTTCATATGCGTTCACCAGATGGAGCCACCTCTAACTGAGGTAAGAGACATCTAATTGCAGCTTACTACTCATCTGTCGACCCAGAAGGGATGAAAGGCTGAGTTGGCCTGGTTGGTTGACCCATAGCGGACGGTTTAGCCACATAAGTGGTCACACGTCAGCTACAGGTCGAGCGCAGGACACAGAAAGTACGCCGGCCGAAGACCTACGTTCTACCACTGTGCCACGGAACCAACCAGACAGAGTCATCCATCCCATTCCCAGTACTAACCGGGCTCAGCGTAGGTTAACTTCGTTGATCGAAACCAACGATCTACGACTACGCCAAACCGCCAACCGAAGTCCCACGTGTGTGTATGTGACGTGCTTGTTGTACACGTTGTAGGGTTACCGAGCGCTGTTGTCGTGGCGCGAATGTGCCGGTAATGAGTTTGACATTCGTCGATTGGTCGACGTGCTTCGGTCGTGCGCTATGGACGACGTCGCTGATGTCGCTGTCTCGCTGCTGGAGGGTAAGTCACTCGCCTCCCGGCTCCCGTCGATTATTGGTGTACTTCGCAGGCGCACGGGCGGGGCGTCGAAGAGCGGGCGTAAAGGAGTAACACCCCTTTCGCCAGGAGTGGCGCGGTGGATAAAGAAAGGACGAGGGTGATTTTCCCTGGTTTGGCCCCGTGCGGGTCCCGGGACTGTAAGTAAGTGGGTGGGTGTCTAAGTAAGTAAGTAAGTGACAAATTTACTGTCAAAATCAGTCCAACAGTGAGGGCTTGGCTTGATCCCAAAAATAAAGTTTAAATACGGTCAACTAAGAAACCAGAACACGTTACAATTCACATTTTTACTGAGTCAACCCACGTTATTGCAGCGCCATATAGATTTGCATGTATGCTGTTGCCTGCAACATAGTTGCTTATACATCTTTCATGGAAATCTGTTTGGGGTTTCTGGAGCCACAGAGGGATCGAAATTTGGCCATTCCCGTTCTTTGGCCCCGTGTGGGTCCCGTGGCTGTAAGTACGTGGGTCAGTGTTTAAGTAAGTAAGTAAGTAAGTCAGTAAGTGACAAATTTATAAAGCGCGGAAACCAGAATAGGTCCTCTCCGTTTCCAGGAAAAAGAACAACAGAATCGCCTAACCCAGGTTGAACTACAAAACGGCCGTTAAAAGTAGCTGTTATAAATAAATAAATACCTTCAACATTCCTCAAGGATTTTAGTTGAACATTTGGAGGGGATTCTGCTCTAATTGTGCACTTCTATGATGGACACTCGGTGCGAATTTAGTCGGGAAAGTTCTCAGTTTATTTATTTTTAGGTCGACTTTTCGACAGAGTCGACCTAATAAGGCCGGTCTCAAATGTCCGTCCGTCTGTGCGTACTTACGTACTGTACGTCCGTCCGTCCACAAAAAAGTTTCTTCAATTTCAATGAAATTTGACATGCACGTAGAGGTCGATGAGTGATGTACGACGGTATGCAGTATGACCCGATCCAAGGTCAGGGTCAAGATCACAAGCCATTTAAAGTTGAAAATCCGGCCGTTTTCAAAAGCTATCTCCTCCGCCATTTACAATGGCAGCTGGCAACTGACCACTGATTCGTAAACTAGGGCACTATATCTAAATTTGATCGGCCGGATTTTTGATATTCGGCCTAGTTTTTTGTGTCACGTGACTTTGAAGTTGGCACAAACGTCAGTTGCGAAGAGTCGACCGTCAGTCCCCGTATACGGGGCTAATTTTTTGAGTGCTATATTCTGCTGTGAGTGAAACCTAACATCGCCTGTAAAGTGATGTTACAGCTGTAGGCCTATACGTGTGCACTGCGAAGTTGCGGAATTGAAGGCTTGCGTTTAGCAGGGCACCGGCCGTTCTGTCCAACAGTGGGACGAGTATTGAGTGCATGCCGGTGTGTCTTTGTCTCAGGTCGAGACAACAAGGAGCAGAAACAGACGCAGCCGGTTCAGAGGAGAAAATCCGACATAACTGTCAGGAGCAAAACAGGTCTGCCGTCTTCTCTTTCTCTAGTCGCAGTGCTTTTTTCTTTCTTGTCGATATTCGTGCTATAGACGCCGAAGAATCGAGCTCTAGGAAATAGAATTCTGGTGATAGGTCTATGTTATCGTTAGCCTATACAGCGATCTGTGAACTTCCAGCGACGCCCTGTAGCAGCTGACGTGGGCTTCGGGAGCTAAACTCGTCCATGAAAAAATTGCTCACCCAAACACAGTTGGACCTGCAGTAGATTTACAGTACCGGCGCCAGAGTCAGAGCAAGTAGGGGGCCAAAGCCAGATTAAGGGGGGGGGCACATAGCGAACGATACATTAGGGAAAACCTGTCCACATTGGCCCAGGAGGACCAATTTGTCTTGTGGGGGCATGGAACCTAGCTCCCCGCTGGCGCCGGCGCTGTAGATTTAGTGCTGATTCGGCTCAGATAGGCGTCAAATATGGTAACATAAGATATACGTTGCCATAACTACTGTGGCATGGTTGATCGATCCGTATGAACTCAACCAAATAAACGTCAAATATGGCTAGGTAGCGTCGATCATTTGCTTAAAAAGAATCACGTTTGATGGCTTTGGCACCTGAAATATGGTTTCACTACAAGCAAGCTGGAGTAAAGAGGGAACTGTTAGACATTGTCAAAGCAATGAAGCTAGCATACTATGGCCACACCATGAGGAAACAAGGGAGTTGCCTGGGGAAAGAGATAATGCAAGGAACAATGCCAGGTGCACTGGTGCACACAGGCGAGGAAGACCATACACGGCCTGGATGGACAACATCAATACGTGGACAGGACTCCGTGGAAGAGTCAATCAGAGTGACAGAGGACAGAGATAAATGGAGAAAGTACGTCCATTGTGTGGCCAACCCTCGGTCGAGGACGGATAAAGAAGAAACAGAACAAGCAAACGGTCAACGCTGATCTGCATGGCGAGGATACGTAGTAGTTCGAAATCATTTCATTTTGGAGGAGAAGACTGTCATTGGCATTCGTCTCTCGTTCTGCATGATGTATTAAGATCAAGACGGGACATTCATATAGCGCCTTGTAATGAGTGTGATACTCATCTCTGAAGTGATCAGCAATAGCAACGTGTTAACGAGGGATCACACAGTTTTACCTGCCATCCGCACGCTTATCCACGAACGGAATGAGCCATCCTGCCTTTACTCCCAGCCGCAGCGCATCATCGCACTTTGGCCGGTACTCATAGACGATTGGAGGCTGAGTTGGTCTGGGTGGCTGGTGAGGTGGTATGCCCGCCCGAAGACGGTCACCCATCCCAGCAGTAACTAACCACCCGATAGTGCGACTGCCGGGGATCGAACTTACGACCATCAATTCGCAAGTACAACGGCCTAACGACTAGACTACCGAGCCCCTGTCACACCCTGCCACGAGTTCTAAGTCAAGACGTGGCGGAAAGTCATTACTATTACTGTTGGTTGCGTGGCACAGTGGTAGAACGTCGGTCTGTGACCGGCGAACTTTCCCTGTCCTGCGCTCGACCTGCAGCTGATGGGTGACCACTTATGTGGGTAAACCGTCCGCTACAAGGTCAACCAACTAGGCCAACTCAGCCTTTCATACTTTCGAGGTCAATAAGTGAGTAGTGAGCTGTAATCGGATGTGCGCTACCCGCTCGAGTGGCGCCATCTGGTGAATTCTTACGGAGTAAAGACAGGGTGGTTCATTCCACTCGCGGATAAACGTGTGGGTGGCAGGTAAAACTGTGTGATACCCTAACACGTGGTACGATATGGTATTATAGGATTTAACGTCCCACTCGACACATTATAGGTCATTTCGGAGAAGATTTTACACGTCATATGACCCAACCAACAGTGTAATAGCACTGAAGGATGATAGTCTTCCAGGTCTAGGGCCAATCCCAAAGGCTCAGCACAGAAAAGGATGTAATCCAAAAAAATTTTCTACATACAGCACCAAGTACACCGAAGACACAGAGGCGCTCGGAAGACAGCTAAGCCAAGCAAGATCAAAGCCCGATCAATTCCTGAGCGCACTAGAGGTGGTGGTTTACAACGATGCGCTATACAAATCGAAGTTTACTTTACGTCTACTTACTGTTGTTGCTGAGTGCAGATATTCTGGACAACCGACGAATACTGCTGCTGGCGAAGAAGGTCGGCGGCGACTGGGAGTCGCTCGGCAAGGCCCTCGGCGTGCCGGACGACGAGATGGCCGAGATCAAAGAGAGTGCCGACGCGTCCACGTACCAGGGCGCGTTCAAGATGCTCTGGACGTGGCGCCAGTCGCAGACCACCGGCGACGACGAGGCGGCCCGACAGGCGCTGCGGACGGCCCTGCAACAGGTCGACAAGGCGCAGCTGCTCGAAGAGATCGCCGCCGACTAGCCGAGAAAAATCGCCGTCGATCGGCGCCCACCTGCTTTCATCGATAATCTGCTTATTGGCTTACCTGTTATCAGTGGCGGATCCAGGGAGAGTGGGATGGAAAGTCTGGGAGGGACCAAACCGCCAGTAGGGTCTCGGGGCGGAGTCCCTGAAACCATGCAGCCGGGGATCTTTGGCCGTGACCCCCAGAAGCAGAACAGTTTTTCATATATGATACCTTACCCAACGTTCCTAGGTAAAAAAAGGTAACGGCGTAGATTTGTATATAGCAGTAAATTATGAAACTTGTCCCTAAAGCGCTCGGTACGGCACGTGTTAACGAGGGATCACACAGTTTTACCTGCCACCCACACGTTTATCCACGAATGGAATGACCCATCCTGCCTTTACTCCCAATCCGCAGGGCGTCACTGCACTATATCGGGTAAAAATTTCCCGTCCCACAGAGGGTAGAAGGCTGAGTTGGCCTGAGTGGCTGGTTACATACCGAGGTGGTATGTCCGCCCGAAGACGGTCACCCATCCCAATACCAGCCGACCGATAGTGCGGCCGCCGGGGATTTAACTCACGACCATTGTGTCGCTAGTTCGACGCCCTAACCACTAGACTACCGAGCCACCTTGCCTCCACCGTCGAGGAGGGCGGTAAATCTCTCCTCCAAGAAAATCCTCCCAGTTCTTAACACTGGTTGATCAGTAAAATGGTCGTGAAACGGTTGCTGTTCGTGTTTTAGAATTTCATTCATTTTGGCGCGGGTGGCCGGGAGCTCCCAGACAAGATGCGGTCACCGGGCCGCCGCCCTGAGTCCGCCGCTGACAAATATTCGATCTTTGTTTATTTAACAGTCCGAGCTCAGAGTTCAGGCATTAGACCACAAATGTTCGGGGTTTATACTGTTGGTGTTCGTCTAGTTGTCCACCAGAGGCGCATATTGTTTGACAGTGACAGGCAAGCAATGGAGCTATAGCCCTAGCGCAGACAAAAAGATTTCAGTAAAAATCCTTTAAATCGATTCTTCCAAAGTAGAAGATAGACTTCGATTAGCGTCGACGTGGATGCCGTCGCCACTCGACCGTCTGCTGTGACATTGAGCTTTGACCTCCAGAATATAATCGGGTCATCAGTATGGGCTGTTGAATCTTCACTGTAAGTTTCATCGAGATTACTCAAGCCGTTCATGAGATATCGTGGTAACAAGGTCTGTCCGAACGAACGAACGAACGAAGGCGGCTGACGGACAGCCCGAAAACATAATGCCTTCGCCGACATTGTCATATGGCGAAGGCATAAAAAAGAAACCATGTATAGACGTCAGTTTTGGCTAAAGCGCCCCTTTAGAATTTGAATGATCACCTTTGTCAACGAACACGTACCAGTATTTGTAGGCTAAGCGTGTTTTAACTATTAGAACTATTTAGCAATGTAGCCATTTTGTACAGTGTGTAGGCCTAGCATCTTGACTTGTTATGTTTCCTGGACCAGCACATCTGATGACTAAAATTTTGTTATGCGCTAGGCCTACGCAGAAGTGCACTTTAGTATCGTTATTATTATTATTATTATACTGTCTCGATACATCAGACAAACGATTTGTGAATCCCAGTTGATTTTGGTAATGCGACAGTGCAGCAGTTGCAGAAATTAAACTCGTGCCAATACTCCAGTTTGATTTTTACTACGCCCGCGGAGCGGTGGCAAAGTATTGCAATGAGCGTGTCTGTGTGTGTGTTTGCCTGTCTGTCTGTTTGCGAGCATATCTCCCGAATCACACGCGCGATATTTACCAATTTTTGTGCATGTTGCCTATCGCCGTGGCTCGGTCCTCCGGCGGGGTGACGAAATCCCGAGGGGAAGGGGCAATTTTGGGGGTTTTCTACCCCACTGACATACATTGTACAGCATAGCGTTTGGGACCCATACGAAAACGACTGAACCGATCGAGATGCCGTTTAGATTAATGACTCGGGCGGGCCCTAGGTACCATGTGTTAGATGGGGACCCGATCCCAGGAGAATCGGCAACTTGTTTTTTGGGGGGTGTGGCGTAGCGGCCCGTTGTAAAGTAATGGGACATTCTACAGTGCGCTTTGCAAATGCGGCTGAACCGCTGGACATGCCGTTTTGGATGGAGATTCGGGTGGGCCCACGGAACCATGTATTAGATTACGGTTCAGATCCCACAAGGGGAAGGGGCAATTTTGGGGGTTGTCCGGTCAGTGAAATGTATCGTCAATAACGTCATGCAGCAGAAGGTATATGTAAGCCAAGCAAGCGCAAATAGTATCCTGAAAATTTCCGGGCGCAGACGATGCGGCCTATCGGCCGCGAACGGGGTGCTGAGATTGCACATGCGCGGGCGAAGTCTGATATCTATGATAGCCTTGTTACCGGTGCGACACTTTGCTAGCGCTATATAACCTGTGGCCGTGTGTCCTCCTGTCTGTCCGTCAAGATCTGTATTATACTAAAATAGCTAGCTAAACGTAGGATCGTGGAAACAACGCCTTACGAGTTGTCTGGCGCCAAAGATCTCGGCGATATTCGAATCGGGTCACATCGAACGGGGGGCACCAAATGCAGGCGGGGTAAGTTAAAATTCTGTTTCTTGACCGGTCGAGAAATCTGCTGCCCAGATGCGTTACCGCCGAAAATTTGTCCGTGTGCCACGGTGGTCCGACCACGATAGCGGGCTGCCGGCTGGCGTAGTGATACGTAGTATCGACAACAACGTTTGATAGTGTTAGTTTCGTTTAAAACACCGACGGCTGCCTTTTAAGGCCAGTTCTGACTGCCGGCACTGAACTGCACCATAGGCGGCGGAGCATATGAGGCACGGAGGCTCGTGCCTCCTCAGAACTTACGGCCCGGAACTTCCGAAGGCACGCTATGGAGCGCGCATCCCCGGAATTTTTGCGGTCAAATGCTGTTAGACCCCAAGTAGATGCTTCTGTGGGATTAAAAAACACAAAAATCGATTTCGGCCGCGGCTTTGCCCCGGACCGCTCCCCAGGCCTCTTAGCTGGTGGGAGGGGGACTACTTGCC
>Ga0209780_1004326_pt1 | contig 10901 bp, 7 predicted proteins | sample WorMetexBAHAMAS2_FD_187384 | JGI IMG/M metagenome (GOLD analysis project Ga0209780, IMG submission 187384) | Marine gutless worms symbiont microbial communities from Max Planck institute for Marine Microbiology, Germany - Inanidrilus exumae... | ecosystem: Host-associated > Annelida > Digestive...
AACTGGGGAATACCTGACTACGGGAAGTTTTATGATCAGAGGTTAATATTGAATTCAGTAAAATTTTCTCACAAAAACAGAATACTGAAGAATATGTAAAACTAGATATGTTTCCTATTCATGTTTCGTGTGCATATTATTTTTCTGTGATGTCTGTATTGCTTGAAGAATGTCGAAAACGTTTTGTCACCACTTTAGCGTGTACAATGCGTGTAAATGTTGTTTTTGATTTCAGGCAAGAAAAACTTTCTGTCTACATCACATTTGATATATGGATTTGGCTTCCTGTTTAAGGTTAGTAAACCTGCCTGTGATTGGCTGTAAACAACACCTGTTATTGTTAAGGTAAACACGCCTGTGATTAGCTGTAATAATACAGACTACTTTCACTTTTAGTTTTTGTTAAACATTTTTTTGAAGTTGTTGCAGGTGAGGCCAGGTTTCCCAAAAATAGAACGTTTGGGTACCGTAGCAGGTTGTTATGCAGTCCGGATGTGCTTCCCGTCATACAATCAGTGTGTTAAAGCACAGATGGTGCTGTGATATTAGACAATTGGTGATTATTTGTTAAAGTGTGTAGAGTTGGCAGCCGTGCTTGATATCTGCGGAAACAAGTGAGTATTGATGATGTCAGGATGGGCTTCAGTACATCAAGTTAGTTTCGCCTTATTTTAGCGATGTGTTCACAGTGTCACGTGATCTTTAACGATTTTCTACATATGTACTGCTGAGAATTATGAAAACGGGAAAACATTTGGCTAAGTAACCTGTTTGACTCATAGCCCATCAGCCTAATCGGAATATGTTTGTTGCCTTCAGCAAGGGCATACAGGCAGGAAAGCTTTTCTTCGACAAAATCCTCCAATTCTTAACTGGAGGTGCTGAATAACAAAGGTTGATAATGGATGAAAAACAGTTGTATGTATAGGTCTAGTTGACATGTTAAGACAGTATGGCACTATCGCAGTCCACTGTCAATGATTAGCTAATGTCGGTACGTTGATATTGTGTTGTTAGCTTGATGAGTCTTGCGTACAACAACACACCAATGAGCGGAGAGTCAGAACATTGGATGAGGATGATGAAGCAGCCAGTTCCGTCATGGATGTCGATGCTGCATCAGCCAACAACGACCTTGAATGTGACCTCGAAGAACTGGCGAGCACGGAGAACGGTGGCAAGGAGGATGAGGGTGATACTAGTGACAGTGTTGACAGTGTTGATGATACAGGCAGTGATGATGATAAAGATGATGATGATGATGATACACAGTTACAGTCCGAGGATATTCTCGTGTCGGCTGACAACAATGATCGGGGCAGTGATGTGGACATTTCCGAGCATATTGTTAGTTCATCTGTGCCAGATAACGACGCTGGAATTTCCGAGGATACTTCTAGTGCAGCTACACGGATTGGCCAAGCCAGTGTCTCTGCAGTCAGCGAAGCAATTGCCAGTGTGGACATGAATAAACATGAGCTGAGTACAGAGTCACCGAGTGAGAAGGTAACTAACACAGCGGACGAATTTCCAGACACTTCTATTGATCTTCATCACATCAGTGGGAGCACGTATGTTACTTTATCATGTTAATTTTGCAGCATGTTATGTTATCTTGCAGTCTCTTTTGTGTATCACTTTAACGTTATTTGTGTCAAAATAATCATTAAATGGGTATATGGCATTGTCTTTTGTGTTACTGTGACAGGTTTTTGTGGCAGACCAACGTTGGACATTCGGCGTCTAGTAATGATGCGTCAGTTGACCATGATACCATTTCTGTTGTAAGTGAGACAACCCAAAAACAGTCTGGTCGACTCTCTGCCAAACAGAGACGGTAATCTGTTTGTTGTTATCGGGAATAGAAGTCATAAGGCCAACATCAGAACCTGCTCAGCAGTAGCTGGTCACATTTCAGTATAATGTCATGTCGACTTTCTAGACAACACACATTACATTGCCATTGTAGGCCGACATGTGTTAGACAGTACCCCCAGTTAAGAACTGGAGAATTTTGTTCGAGCAAAGTTTTGCTGCTTGCATGCCCTTTTTAGCACAGACTAGTGCATTCAGATTGAGAAGGGTTTCCTCGGTAATTATGATAAAATAAATAATAATAGTACTGAATTATTATTACTAGTTAATTAATATTTAAATTATTTGCCCATAGTATAAGCAGTGTTACCTGCACTGTTACAATCAGAAGTTATTAAAAGTAGTGTCATAGATATTACATCAAATAACTTATACACTTTCTGTTGTTGTTGTGTCCAAATTGTTGTTGTATTTTTCTTCTGATAATGCACTGTCACTATGATGTGGCGTTGGAAGTGATATAGAGAAGTTACGGTTGCACATGTCATTCTTCATGGGGGCACTGCTTGGTAATAACTGCTTTGGCAAGTTGTTTACCCACCTGTGCCACGTGGTATGGTCTGGTGCTGGTGTGACAACAGGGAATATAATGGCAGGTTGTGAAGAGATGATTTTACATCACTAACTCCTGATTCAAGAGATTAATATTGTTCCTGTGAGTCAGAGAGCTATGAAACTTAACGTTATTTTACTGGATAAGTATGTCAAGTATTTGGTTTACGTAGCCATCCAAGGCAAACTGTTAAGTTGTCGGTGATGTGTTTAGTTTCATAGGATTGTAGAACTGTTTTTATTACTTTTATATTATCTTGATTTTTGCATTGTTAGTGGCCAACTGGCCCTTTTGCATTAATAAATTGATTGATTGATTGATATTGTGGTTTCCTGGAACAAGTTTGACTTCCGTCAGTCAGGACAGATAATGAATCCAAACAAACAGGTAAGGGTCTGTGAAACCGGTTGAATTTTGACAATTATCTATGAAGTAGCGTTTACTCATTAATTTATTTTGTTATCAGAGAGCTGAAGAAAGGTCGACCGAAAGTACAGTTTGATACTTCAGCAAAAGATGGCGCTGTTATTGACAGTGAAACTGGTGCCAAGAACACGACTCATCCACTTGACATAAAACAGGTGTTTCACGTAAAACATTTCGTAGATAATGTTTCTGTTTATAATTTTGTGCTAAAGAAATGGCTAGAAACCATTCCAATATAGCAATACCTGTGCATCGTGGCACTTTTATAAGTCTTGTGTGGTGCGATTTATTATGTACAATACCCGATACGATACGGTAGATTTACGTGTGCTTAAAAGCTGATGAGATGGCCAGCTTAATCTAGCGCATGACACAGAAATGAAAAAAAGTAAAGAAAAAGTATTTTTTTAAACAAAAACCAAGTAGTGTGTAAACCGATGTCATGTGATATGATTTGATTTGTCGGTCAGCATACGTGCACAAAGGCATATTAACTGCCATTTTTCAAGTTCAGTCTTTCAAGAAACATTTGCATGTTGCTGGAGTGGTATTTTTCTTATATTTCACATTGTCAGTGTGCACAGCAGTTTAGCAGCCTTAACTCTTTTGGCGCTAATGTCGATAAAAGTCGACCCTGGGGGCTGGGTGCAGATGTCGACAACAAGACGCAGTGCTGCGATGTCACGTATGTGTCGACAGGTTAACAGAAATGGCTTAGTGTTACTTCTACCATATATTCAGCAAAAAAGTGATAAATTGTATTTCAGCATGGAAAGAGTTAATCAGTCCATTACTATTATGTCTTATATGTACTGTAGACGTTGGCTTCCAGTTCATCACAGAAGTCTCAACCAGTTCAAGTAAAGCGCGGTCAAAAGGTAAGACAGCAAAGTAGGCTTAGTACTGCATTTATTTCATCTTGCAGTCGTGGCACAGTATGCGTTTGTTTGTGTTGCAGTAGTCTATGGGAAACCTGTCTTGCATATATTGTGAGAGATCACATCTCTCGTGGACATATGTGTTTATCATGACAGCCACTAGGATGGATATACAGCGTTGGTCACGGGCTGCACACCTTCACATAGGGTGCCTAGGTTGACTCACCCTTCCATCCTTCATAACTAATAACTACTTGTATTACTATTAATGGAAAGGAAAGGAAGAGTATTTATATAGCGCCATTTTATATTACTATTATTGCTTCTTCTGCTGCTTGCCTTCTTCTGCTGAGTTACTCCGAATGGAACTTCTGAGGTTAAATGGAGTAATTTATGAACTTCGGACATTTTTTGCTGTCATTGAGTCTACGCTGTCAAAGCACTAAATGACTAAATGGAACACTACTTCTATAATGTCTGTGAGATTGTGGAATAAATGTCAGATTTCAGATTGAGTATTACTTTCTGCTGCTCTGCGTCTTGCTGAGAATAGAGGAAAACAAAGTTCACAAAGTCATTTGGTCCGTGTATCTGCTTGAAGAAGAAGAAGATATGATGGTGATGAACTCACAGCCCAAGTCAGTTGGGTTGGTCTGATGGTTGCCAGTTACCTAGATTTTTCAATACTGTTTATCTGCATCTATTTGTAACAGTTTGTGTGAATTTTGATATTTGTTTGCAGGGTAAACTGAAGAAAATTCAGGAGAAATACGGTGATCAAGATGAAGAGGAAAGAGAACTTCGCCTACGTCTGCTTGCTGTAATTGACGTTTATCAATCAGTAGAAGAGTTTTTTTGGGCGGGGTTTCACAACATATTTTTGCAGCCATTAGATTTGTCACATAGTTCAGAAAGGACTTTAGAGACTGACCACGAAATGCAACTGAGAACTCCATTGCCATTTACTGACTGAGTTGTAAATTTTTAATTAAAATTATTCATGTGATGTCTCTTTCTCCACGATATGAGGATTAAATTATGGTTTACATGGTGCCTTGACAGATTCTGCTAATGTTAAATAGGCCATTCGGCTAATTGTTACTGCATAGAAAACTGCTTTTTTCGTCTTTAAATTCATCATATATATCTTCATTCATTAAGAATGAGTCTCTATGTGAACACTGATATTTGCCATTAAATTTGCCATACACTAATCTCATCTGTTTTCAAGATATATTGTTTTACATGATGTTTTCTTTGACCACAACCATGAACTTATATAACGTTAAATTTTGACACTAATCATTTATATCATGTTTCTATAACACTTGTAATTTCTGTGATATGTGCAAAACAGTCAGCTGGAGCGCCAAAAGAAGACACTAAGGTGAAAAAAGGAAAGAAAGGAAAAGATGGAAAAACTGCTAACAAGCAGCAGCAGAAACAGCAGCAGAGCAAAAAGCGACAAGACGGAAAACTCAGCATCGCTGACATCGTGTCAGAAACACCTACAACTACAGTGTCGGCAACAGGTGAGTTCACTCTTAATAAGTGGTGGGCAGTTCACTAACACAAAAATGACTCGATTTGATTTATTGCCAGGAATAAGTCAATTGATTTGATTCTGCTCGTGCTCGTTTGCATTAGACATGCGAAAGACTAAATGGTTTCACAAACTAACATTAAAAATATAACGGGAAACAGCAATTGTTTCGTAGACCATGCGTGACTATGTGATTTTGTCCCTGTGTTGTATCATTTTATTCATTATTTGAAAAAGATTTGTCTTATTACTGCTGTAAACTTGACTACAGTCATTATATAGTTTTTCAAAGCTTCAAGTATGGTACACTTGGAACTTACTTTTAACTTACTCTCGTAAGTGACTGTATGTTCTGTTTATATAAAAAATTATGATTTATGCTTTCAAATATGGAGGATCTCCAGAAAACATATAGAAGGATGTCATCCACTGACGATGCAGTTTTAAATGCCCATAACGCAGTCGAACAAGGCAATCATAGATATCAAACTTTGCCCGCGGTGTGCAATCGCACCCTTAACTCCATATACTTCCTAAACCTAAGTCCCATTAACACCAAATTATCTTTGCTTTCCTACGTCCGTCAATATATATTTGTTTCTTCGGCAATGTATACTTATCGTAGTAACCATGACATCGGCGTCGTGCATATCCGTAATTTTTGCCATTAATCATCCAATTTCTCCATTGCTCTTTTAGTTTAGTTTGCGAGTAATTTCGAAATAGTTTGTCACAATTATGCTCTTTAATAATAGGAAATTGAATTCTGTTTGACTTTATGGTAAATAAGTGAATTTAAGCCAAATCTGTCTTTTGTAGCAAAATCCATAGTGCTATACATCGGTATACATCATACAATGCATTGTCAATGGGGAAGAAAATCCTAAAATGGCCCCTTCCCCTTGGGATAGCATCACCCCGCTGGAGGAGGACTGAACCACTGCCATAGGCAACATGCACACAAAATGTGATAAAGATCACGCACAGTTTGGGAGATATGCTCGTGGCGGACAGACACACACACAGACAGACGTGCTCATTACAGTACTTCGCCACTGCTCCCACGGGTGAACTAATAAATTACTGAAATGTGTAAGTAGTTGTGCTTGTAATTTTATAGAAATGGTTGATCCCAGTCAGTTGGAGTTACCTGTTGATCAGGAAGTTGATGATGACGACGACAGCGCAATCCAGTCACAGGTGTTTCTTGTCATTAATGGCAATTTGTGCTATGTTGTCGTATAGTTAAGTGTGACATTTGCTTGTCACAATCATGGTGGGTCTTTATCTGGTCACTTGGACAGCAGACATGACACTGAAGTGGCTGAGGTTGCGTTTATTTTGTTTGGAGCACATGTTCGTGAGCAACTCTGATATATTTGACTTACAGATTATTTTATTACATTTGTTATGTTTTGATTATTACTGTTGCATTAAACATTCATATTAAATAATGAAAACCCTCAGTGACGATACAATGTGATACAAACCGGACCCTGTTACATTTTCTAAAAACTTCCAACAGATGCAGTCCAGTGTGAATAACTTTTTGGTGTAGGGAGTGTCCAGTCTTATATCGACACAGAATGTGAGATTTGATAAAATGTGTGTGTTTCAGGATGCGGCAATATTGGATTCATTGACTGGAATTCCCACTGCTGAAGATATCCTGCTCTTTAGCTTACCAGTTTGTGCTCCATACACTGCTCTCACTAACTACCGGTACGGCTTCATCACATTCATTCTGCCTTTGCCCAGTACGTCAGCATCGGTCAACTGTAAATGAAATTAGTATGCAAGACAATTACAGTATGTCAAATAAAGCCATAAATCGCCAGTGATCTGATGTTGTTTGACTTCATGAGGATAAGGCTTATTACGTTTACTGATATTTACACTTGTTGTTTGGCTTTGTTGATTGATTGTTAATGATAGCAACTGTACCTTAACAACCCGACAGCATCATGTTTTTGCTAGGCGTCATGTTATGTTTTGGGGCTGTCTGACAACCGCGTTCGCTCATTTGTCCATTCGTCTGGACAAATCTTGTTACCACAGTATCTCTTGAATAGCTTGTGCAATTACAATGAAACTTGCAGGGGATATTCATTAGCCCCTTCTGTTGACCTGTTTGCATTTTGGAGGTCAAAGGTCAAGGTCACAACAGGCCGTCGAGGTGGCAGAGGCATCCACGTCGCCGTTGGGTGTCAGAGTCCATCTTTAGTTAATCTAGTAACTTCCTTATACCAGTATGTGTTGTGAATTGGCTTAATGTTTCTGTTCCCAGTTTTTCATTACTAATGTTACTATTTCGTTTAACTGGCTACTTCTCTAGAGTTACTGCATGTTGGGTAGCATCCCTGAAAGAGAACGTTTGAGATAATTGGTGCATGTTTGTACAGACTGTCTGGCTACCCTTTTATCCAACTTGCAGTGTCCAAGCACAGAAGGCAGAAATATAATTGATACTAAAATAACAATCACATATGTAGCGAAACATAAACAGTTCAAAGAAATTTTACCAATTATGAAAGATTATTATGTCACTGAGAAACAGCTGATGCAACTTTTTTGTGAATAATTGATCACAGTATTTCACTGTTGGCTAATGATGTTTCAAATTTGTTCTTAACTGTTACAAATACTTTAGTGTTTTGGAATTGTTGAGTCAGTGACAGCATTGGCATCTGTTTCAGTCAATAGTCAAAGATCCTTTCTGTGAAAACTTGGCCTAACTTGTAAGCCTAAAAATTAGACAGTTAAAAACGTTAACTTGGTAATAATTGTAGATGTTTTTAATTTTAGGTATAAAGTTAAGTTGGTTCCAGGTACAACAAAGCGAGGAAAAGGTACGGAAAATAAACGTTTTTCATTCATACATTTATTCGTACTGTGTAGTAATGCCGCTAATGTCGGTATGATGAATTTGGTTTGTGAACTCAGTACATGACGTGCTAATAATGTCAACTGTAGGATTTTGTGACACGAATTTACTGGATATATTTGCACTCTGCATGTTATTACTGGCCCGCCTAATGGGCCAGTATTGTTTTGCTCGCTGGCGTCTGTTGTCTGTCGGCGTCATCTGTAACACTGCCGTCGGGCGGGCCGGGTGCGTGGGCGGTCTGGCAGCTGACACTGCATGGCGGGCCAGTACGGTTACGTCCAATTAGGGCGACGCCATGTTTTAAATAGTTATTACAATTGACAGTGTCTGTTTGGCATTTCGTTTTGTGTATTTGAAGAACACCAAATTTTCTGTAAATGTTATCTGTTGCCATGGCTTGGTCCTCCTCTGATGGAAGTGCGATACCTTATGTACTTCCGGTCTTGTAGATGTCATCATGTATTCATAATGCAGTTAATAGGACAGAATCAAAGGCGATGTATATGCTTCGTTCAGTTCGCCAGGTGGAGGCACCAGTCGGATGACAAACCTTGTTTCGTCGAGATCGCCAGGAGGCAGCACTGGAGGATAAGAATGCTTTCTTCGACTGCATCGTGTTGATAATTGTGTTGTTGAAAGATGTGCTGAACAGGCCAGTTGAACCAAAACATTGTATAGCAGTGGAGATGATTGAGTTAGTCAGAGGGGACAGGTAAGATGGAGTTAAGGACCATGTGAAAGGTTTCGGTCTGTCCTGAAAGGAAGTGCATGTCTGTATAGAAGGAGAAGGAAAAAAGAATGGAGTCAGCTGACTGGAAAATTGCCGATAAGAGAATGTGTGTGTGTGCATGTATTATTATTTATTATTATTATTATTTAACTGCTGAGTAATTTCCGAGGCCTAGTTAGTCGCGATACGAATGGTAGTGTTTAGTATGTGATCGTGGCTGATGTGTTTGCTCGGAACTGTCAGCAACAAAGCTGGCTGTGGACATGTTCATGCGTGACCGATCAACAACCGCTCGAGAGAAAGATCTTTTTCGTAGTGTCAAGGTGCTCTGTCATTTAATGCACATCTAGTTTTTTACACGGCAGACATTGTTGTACGATGAACTGAACTGAGAACAGGATAGGTTGAAGTCATCACAGAATGTGACTATAGTCTGCTATGGGTTTATTTTGCGGCAACATAATGGGTAACACGAGAAATAGCCGTCATATGCCAGCCTATCTGTTTGTTGACACAAAACACATGCCTCTGATGCTGCTTGATGTGAGCTCCAGGGTGTAATACTATGCCCGTTCCATTTCCAGGTTGTATGTCATACAAGGCAATCAAACCTGGCTTTAGTGTTTTATATTCATTTTGTGTTATAGTATCTTTCGGTTGATTGGTTTTTTGTTACGTTTAGTTTCTTCAGCACCAGCGTTTTAGAAATGGCTTATTTTGTGTCACCTTAAACGTAAACCTTAAACTCCATACTCAGGACTCAATAAAAATGTGTCTGGAATTGAGGCTGTTGTGTAATATTCTTTCTCTGTTGATTTTTATGTTATAGATTAGTATTATTAGTGCTGTAACTGGTTGTACATGCGGTCGTGTGTAGGACACGGATTTGTCACGCAATATTCCAGGCAAAGTCAAAGTGTCAGCACCAAACCTGCACGCAAAGCACAAACATAAATAGACATTTGTCATTGACAGCCGCTGTCTCTCAGCTGTTCTATGCACAAATAGTTGTTCTATTTATCTGGTAATATGTAGTCTGTTTTCTAAAAATTGACATAGCTGTATCATAGTGGCCTGTATGTTTGGTTCAGACTATCAGCGTTTAATACTGATTCTTGCTGTCACAAATTGCTGATATATTATTAGCATGGAATTCGTGTTCTTAATTGATAGCATAATTTGCTTATTTATACCGTCATCCCTCTTCGACTTTTTGCGTATTATTTCTTCCAAAATATGAAGTCGCCAATACAAAAGAATTTGTTGCTCGGAACCATCAGCTGGTAATTGTCCACCAGAGTCTATATGAATATGAGATTCTGGAACGCATCTGATACTGTAAAATCCGTTATGTTCGCATGCCCTTTATTTCGCGAATTTCGCGAGCTTAACAGAGCCGTGAAGTTAAAGGGCATGAATATTGATACTGTACCAACGTCAGTTGGCATTACTCATGTGTTGGAATTGTGTGGCTTGAATTCGGCAAAATAAAAGTTGACAAAATAATTGTGCATGCAAAATCGCCAACTTTTAGGGCAGCCGAATTAGATGGCCGACAAACTGATGTCTGTGTAAAATACAGGTGGAGCAACTGTTTGCAGGGCCCTAGACTGGCATGATCGAGTTACTAATGCTGTTAAACGACTCGCCGACGGACTCGCCGACGTAAACACTGAAGGTCACGCCTGGGTAGATCTGCTTGTGTTTATGAGATTTTTTCGCCCCAGTATGGGTGCAAAGTATTGTGATCTGCATGTGTGTCTGTCTGTCTGTCTAAACGAGTTGTTGTTTCGTGAGTTTCCCTGTCAGCTACAATGCGGTTGGTTGCACATCTGTAAAGACGCATTTCCAAAATGACCTGCGATTTGTCCAAATTAATGTGTTGTTAAACTGTGCTTATGGACTCAGTTATTCAAGCCAACCTGTGGAGCCTGTGATATATGTTTGGCATAACGTTATGTGTATTATATGAATGCGTTTTATGGTATGTACCGGTACGTTGAACTGTA
>Ga0209780_1004327_pt1 | contig 10901 bp, 6 predicted proteins | sample WorMetexBAHAMAS2_FD_187384 | JGI IMG/M metagenome (GOLD analysis project Ga0209780, IMG submission 187384) | Marine gutless worms symbiont microbial communities from Max Planck institute for Marine Microbiology, Germany - Inanidrilus exumae... | ecosystem: Host-associated > Annelida > Digestive...
CAAAGTCACACCCCTAGAATATTAATTAATTTAAACATTCTATGGTAGTATAGCCTTGTATGCAAGTTGTTGAAGAGTAGTTGACTTAATAGTAAACAATAGTTGACGATAGTGTGTTATAATCATTGTAGTACTGTACTTCCTTAGTGTCAACACAATGTCTGAAAGGTCATATAATTTGCGACCACGAGCCAAAGTTAGATCCCGATCAGAAACCAGACCGCTTTCCGGTGTCCAACCCTCTACACCGACACGCTGGGCAGCATCTCCCACTATACCAACTGGTGAGAAAGGGCCCGCGCCTGGGCAGCACCCGGTCCCTGAAGTTGCTGGCTCCGGGATCGGCCCTCTTCCCGGATCGGAGATGGGGTCCAGGCCGGTCCTTTCAATCTTATAGTCGTTATGATAAACCAATGTCTCATTATGGCTGAACGTTGAAATGTATCGTTGTGGTCATACAGGTGGTGTGAAAACGGAGACGACTGTGGCACCTGTCTGTCGTCTGGAATGTAAACATTTGTCGATGCAGGATTACGTCGAACTGTTGATGACAACCGTGTCTGAAGTACCCGGTAACTGTCTCGGCTTTTTGACCGTCGACTTTTTGACTTATGACAGACTGTAGATGCGTCTGATAGATTTGTTCAGTTATTATTGGCCCGCCTACACATAGTATAGGAGGCCAGACTAGTGATGCTCTCTGGCGTCTGGCGTCGTCTACTGTCGTCTGTCGTCGTCTGTAACACTCCATGGCGGGCCAGTATCGTTTCTTTTCGTTATGGCGACACAAGTTTGTTCGATGCAAATGTTTTATTTTCACAATGAGCATTTTCGTCACGTGTTTGTCCGAAATTATTTTTTAAAATCGTTCATTATTACGTCAATTTCTGCTCTTTATGCAAGAAATTTTTAATTTCACTGCACTACTGGCGTTAAATAGTAGAAAAATCAGTGTATAGTTAGTAATGACTTCACTGCAGATGTACAGTATGTGAGTGAACTTTCACTAATAGACGACACAAAACGCGCTTACTTACTTACTTTACTTGGTACCAGTCACTGATCGACACCCAACTCAAAACTGAATCTGGTAAATTGGTATCGGACAGCACGTAAACCCACTACGCACCCGTAAGCTCGTTAACAGATCGTTACACGAACATCAATCGTATAGCGACCGTGTTAATTTGGTTGTGTCTAACGTGGACAATGTCTAAGTGAAGGCTCAGAGGCTGGGTGTGGCTGGATGGAGAGAGGATGACGTCTCGTAGGTGACTTCATCAGTGCTTCGAGTTCTTTCGTTGCTTTACATCGTCTGTTGGGTGAGAGAAAGAGCCATCACTGCCAGCCTCTGTAAACCTCTTCCTGTCATTCCATATTATATGTCGTTTAAGCTCTGGCCCAGCTGATTTAACGTCGGAAAAGAACACAGACTAACTTGGGTGTGTGTTTGGGTGTGTGTATGTTTGTTTGTTTGTCTGTTTGTTTGTTTGTAGTAGCTATAATAACTAGAAGATGCCAGCACTCACAATGACCCACGCTGGCAATGACCTTTTGTCCTCAAAATAAATGGGTTTCAAGGACTCATCGTGGAACATTTCTGTGTCACGTTTGGTGATTCTAGCTGCATCGGTTTTTGAAATACCAAACAGACCAAGAGCGCTGAAAACACTACCCACGCGACTGTCGCATGCTCCCCTTGATAAGTCATGGTGAGTATGCCGACGGGACAGACAGACGGACGGACGGACGTCAGACCGTTACGTTACGCTTTCCGATAGATGCGGCCAGCGTTATTATAAGCGAATCTGTTCAGCCTTTCGTCGCTTGGCTAAGTCTTACTGAACACTTTATTTCAAAACAAAACAAACTCGAGATATCTATTTGTGATATTTATTTGATAGTTTCTGAATTTGACTATGTTTTGAAATTGTAGGGCTGCTTGTTACAAGTTTCCTGATAGAAGCCATAGGTCGTCGATTTACAATGTCCTTGGAACTTTTCGTCTTTGCAGTTTTTATGCTACTTCTCAACTTTTGTGTTAAGAGGTACATTTGTGTCCTGCATATTGCGAATTAATTAATTGAGTAAGTATTTAAAGTTAATTATAAGTAATTTTGTAGAATTTCTCTGTGTCGCATTTACCTATGCGAAGCACGCTTAAGTTTTTGATTCATTACTTACTGTTTCTCTGCCTTTGTCTGTTGACAGGATTATTTTGAAAAGTTGTGGATGTTCTTTTAATGAACTTTTGTGAAGAGATTTACGAAGGAGAAATCGCTTAGATTTTATGCAGATTTGTTTCCAGATTTCTGAAATAAAAATGCTGAAAAATTAAGATTGCCAAAGTGTGCAGGTAAAATGCGTTATTCCGACATTCATTGCGCTACCCTGGTTGCTACTTTATTGCATAAATGCCCGGCTTGAAGTCACTCACAGCTACAAAAAAACCTGATCAAACATCGGGTCCTTGCAGACGTTACAGTATCTACGTTTGTAAACATTTAGTTAATAGCTTTATGCTGATTCTGTTATGCGAAATAAATGATGATGATGATGATGATGATGATGATGTAGTACGCGCTGCTGCTATTATGCAGCGCAATTGCTGAAAATGAAAGTTGTTCGACAGACGGCTATCGTAAAAATGGATCATACCCGGTGTACTGGTGTGTCTGCACTGTAGAACGGCGATGCTGGTATTTCTGTTCATAGCGCGAGCCGTCGCTACCGGCACTTTTCAAGCCAACTTCGTCTACACGCCCGAGGTTTGATATCGTCTCTTACTTCCTTCTAATTCACTTACTATGTCGTTATGACCTTATGGGCGGAATATAAATATGTCTACATTATATGTCTATATTATAGGTTATTATATGTCATATGAATAAGTAAGTAATTAAGTAAGTAAATAAAACATTTATAAATCGCCGCAATCACTTAAGTGTAAATGAATTGAAGGCGCGGGGTTTTGAGATGCTTTCGGAATGAACGAATGGAATGGAGGAAGCTTGAGAATTGGTGCTGCAGCACGGACTGTGCTGGAATCAGATTAGACATTAATGTGAGGAACGTGCAAATGGGCTGAGTAGGATGATCACAATGAACGGGCAAGAACATAAGGGTTAACAAGTACGTCCGTCTTCGGAGACGGCCGTATATCCACACATGCCGATCCTCCGTCCTCACGCCGCGCGATATCGATAGCCACGCGAATAACAATTCCCACCCTGAACGTTACTTTGGGTTGGGTGGCCGATTCGTCCGATTTTGGGCTTCTGGGGGAGCAAAGTTCCCCAAAATGGGAGATTCCCTGCTTAAGACGCCGTGCAATATATGACGCCGCTAGCTTTATCCTCGCCGGCGAAATCAGTAACCGTACAAACAAAGAACAAACAAACAAAATTACAAACAGTAAACGATATATCCACACCTTGCCTATCGGATTGTGTGGATGCAAAGTTATGCAAGATAACGCCGATGTGCTATTATTAGGCGAGAGATGCTAGTGTATATTTTATGCACACTGTAGAGTAATCGAGCGTAACTAATTGTTGACGTATGACGGTATGACTGACGAGGATAAAGAGGTTTACAGCTGCTATTGTTGTTGTTAATTACGTTCTGTGTTTTCAGGTGTATCCAACGACAATCCGAGCGCTGAGTCTGGGCATCTGTAACGCAATGTCTCGCCTTGGGGCAATCATTACTCCATTTATCTCTCAGGTAAACATGTTCGTGGCACAGCGGCGTTGACTGTGTGATGGTGTGGGGACTGAGTCGTCGACAGTGCAGTGAATTTACACGTGTACGTGTTATACGTGTGCACGCTGCAGCGTCGTCCGGGTGTGAGATTGTCAGGTGTTGTTGTCACTCAGAAGTGAAAGTAATTGAAACGCGGTGACGTCGGTCGCACTCAGTGATATTGTTACGTGAATCAGAACATGGTCACGTGATTTCTGTTGTCATGGTGAACTCGCGTGGTCAGCTGGGACTGTTCAGTCACCATCTCTCACAGATCGGCGAGTGTCAGAGCGAGTCTTGCGTCTTTGGTGACCTCGAGAACGTTTCCAAACTACGACCAGCTGAAGCTGTCCAACAGAGATGTCGATCTGGCGCCGAAGAGCTTGATGAGCGAAGGTATCTTTTTCAAGCCTGGTCACGTGACCAAACAGGCTGAACTGCGTCTTCGGACGATTAGGTGCGTAAGTGACGGTAGCGCTGTATCTCGGTTATCTCGGTGTTGTGGATACTGCTGTGCCGGCTCATCTCAACAATATGCCTCTGACACTGAACGTGGACGGATTCCAGGCCGCTGGCAAGTAGCATCCACGGACTGCCGCCACGGACTATTGCCTGGACCGTTTCTTCTTAGCTACTCGGTTTTTGTTTTTACTTTTTCCCTTATTTTTCGTTTCTGGGCTGGGCCGTGCGGTAGATTAAGCTGGCCATCTCGTCAGCTTTTGGGCACACGTTAATCTACCGTATCGTATCGTATCTCCGTCCACTGAGGTCACGTGGCATGTTTGCGTTCCTTACTTCTATGCTTTGACACTGTTGGTTAAGAAACGTCGTCATCGACGTCTTCATGTTTATTTGTTTAAAGCAACTGTAAAAAGACCGTAGAACACGAATAACCAGACTGAAAGCACCTGCAGTAACCCCCGTTTTGTCACGATGAAACAGGTGAACGACATGCACAGTAACATATTTCGAAATTGATACGAAAAAGATAAAAAAACTCTTAATAAATTCACGTGCGTTTACGTCTTTCTGGAATTACGCAGTGATATGCACTGAATCAAGATTCAAAGTGAAACTTTCTCAGTCAATCAACGTCAGTAGCCACAAAGCACTGTGAGTGTCACGTGTACAGGTGTGAATGTTACCTGTACAGGTGTGAATGTCACGTGTACAGGTGTGAGTGTCATGTGTACAGGTGTATAGGTGTGAATGTCACTTGTACAGGTGTGAGTGTCACTTGTACAGGTGTGAATGTCACCTGTACAGGTGTAACTGTCACGTGTACAGGTGCACAGGTGTGAGTGTCACCTGCACAGGTGTGCAGGTGTGAATGTCACGTGTACAGGTGTGCAGGTGTGAGTGTCACCTGTACAGGTGTGCAGGTGTGAATGTCACCTGTACAGGTGCACAGGTGTGAGTGTCACCTGTACAGGTGTACAGGTGTGAATGTCACGTGTACAGGTGTGCAGGTGTGAGTGTCACCTGTACAGGTGTGCAGGTGTGTATGTCACCTGTACAGGTGCACAGGTGTGAGTGTCACCTGTACAGGTGTGCAGGTGTGAATGTCACGTGTACAGGTGCTCATGTCGGTCAAAGTTCACGTCGCGTTATCATTCTACGTGATCGTCGCTGCGGTCGCTGGCACCGCGGTACTGCTGCTGCCGATCGAGACAAAGGGTCGCGCTATGAAGGTCCGTTGACACGTTCATGTCACCACCATGCACCTCGTACAGACGGACTGACTGCTAGTCTCCGTGTGTCGTGGAGATGGCAGATATTTCACACTTTTAACACTTCATAGATGACTATGAGAGGATTTCGAAAATGGTCCGCATCTGGCAAAGTGATGGGCAGGAAGACAGGAACTTTCCCAGTTCCACGCGCTGACCTCTAGCTGACGAGTGACCACTTATGTAAGTAAAACGTCCGCTATAGGTCAGCCAACTAGGCCAGCCCAGCCTTTTATCCTTTCGGGGTCGATAAATTGAGTAGTAAGTAGTTGATCCAGATGTGCGCCACCTTGCTCGGGCGACGCCATCTGGTGAATGCTTACAAAATGGATGCAGGATGGCTCATTCCGTTCATGGATAAACGTGTGGGTGGCAGGTAATACTGTGTGAACCCCGTGCCATCTAGCCAGATCTAGCCGCTGGTCACTGTTCGTTGAGTGTAAGCGTTGGACAGACTGTATTTCATTTCATTTCAATTAAATTGACGGCCAAGTGTTCACGAGTGTCCTGTCCCACAATGCCCTGCTGTTGTTTTCGTCCGTGAAGAGTGGTCGCTAATCCTGAATGTTCTTACGTAGCTGCTGATGGACTCAGTCAGATTGATTAGCCCGCAATGACCTCGCAAACTTGGCCGATTGAACAAAGTTGGTAGACTAGACGGAGAAAATTAATGTCAGAAAGATGCATCAATTTAGCATCATTTTGAAGATTCGTTGAATTTTGATAAAATACATGCATATTAGACTGTATATTGTCAGTTGTCCCACAGTGATGACATTTTAACATGATCCTAGTAGCTGAATAAAGCTAGTGGCATTGTGGACTTGCGGAATGAATTAATGTCTCTTTTTCTGAAATTTGTAAGGTGGTAACAAAATTTATTGTCGTTTGATAAACCTAGTTATTCGCTGTGTCCAAAATTACAAAATTTTATTTCAAATATTCAGTTTAATGTTATTACTGGCCCGCCTACACATAGTGTAGTAGGTCCAGACTAGCGATGCTCTCTGGCGTCTGTCGTCGTCTGTCGTCGTCGTCTGTCAGTACAATGACACAGAGTTTATGTTGCCAACTACAGTTGACCGGTGGCCTAGAACAATGTGAGTGAGCGCTAATGGTATGCCCGCGAAAATAAAGAAGTTTGAAGTTGGCGCCTAAAAACACGAGTGTCTGTGATGGCTTTGAGGTCGGTGGGCAGCTGATTCCAGACGCCGGGTCCAGCGACAAAGAAGGCGTGTTCACCAAGTTTGTCGTCTGTCGTCGTCTGTCGTCGTCTGTAACATTCCACGGCGGCGCACATGCACCGTAACTCAGCAGGGGGCAGCACGCGACGGCCGGCCAGCAGTGTTACGTCCGGTTAGGGCGACACTTTGTGAAGTCTTATATTGTCACTGAAGATTGTAGGAAATATTGATTAATGGTAATTTATTATAATGATATGTTGCTGGATGTTGCTACAGGACACGCATTTGGCGATGAGTAGCAGCCGACGGCCTGTCACAACGGATTCCACTTCTACTCATTGAATATTCATTTTGTTGCCGACGTATTTTGAATCTGAAACTAACGGTGTTAATTATATGCATATGTATGAGGCAATTAAACGCTCTAAAGTCTTTATCAGACATTATCTTTGTCGTGTTTATCAATTATTGTCGTGGTTTTAGTCATTTTTGTTCAGTAATTTTACATTATTTTTGTTATTTTAATCTACTGTGTATGGACACATGGCATTAAACGTCTGCGTGCTGTGATTTCTTCTCAGTCACAGTTCACCTATTCACATGTGTAAGCATAACAGAACTTACAATTAAATTAACTATTATTTAACTTTGTTAGTAGATACCGGGTTGCAAGCATACATTTGAAAAAAAATCACCGCCAGATTTGGCCAAGAAATAGTTTTCAAGGTCAAAGTATAGCGGGAACACTATCAGAATGGTTTCGTGTTAAGAAAGGAGTCCGACAAGGTTGTGTTCTTTTTCAGTACTTGTTCAACATCCTAACGAAGATGGTGATGAGGGAGACCCTCGATGGATTTCAAGGAGAACTACAAATTGGAGGGTGAATAGTCACGAACCTTTGCTATGGTGATGACATCATCCTGTTGGCCACTTCGGAGGCAGAACTACAGGAGCTGGTGGATCGCCTAAACCGAGTCAGCCGTAAATACAGTCTACTCGATCAACGTCGACAAGACCAAAGTAATGGTGAGCGACGGCATAGCGTGCTGCATACTCATTCAGAATGAGCAACTGGAGCAGGTGCATGGATACGTTCCCGTACCTTGGGTTCCTGATTACAGAAGATGGTGAGTATACGACGGAATTCTGTACCAGGTTAAACAGGGGACAGGTGATCGGGGCATCACTACAGAAATATGAAAAAGTCACAGCATACTGATTTCAATGAAGATACGACTAATGAAAGCGCTAGCGTGGCCGGTAACAACGTACAGCTGTGAAAGCTGAAAGTGAAATACACTGAAAGTGAAATCGAGTGAACAAAACGTCCATCTCTGGTACAAACACAAGCTCTTAGACGTTGACGTCATTTACTGTTAGACTCCATCGACTGCAGGGCTGCGCTGAGGGTCGAATGGCACTGTAATAACGAGCAATCGAGTCGAGGAATGCAACTTAATTGTTGTGCGTTTTGTACGCACACCGCAGTACACTGTAGGAAAACTAAAGATAAACGTAAGTGGCTCCGTAGGCTGCATGAGGCCGGCGCTGCTGCTGCAAAAAAGCGTAGCTTCACTACAATAACCTGTTAGCCTATGTGGTGCGTTCGCCTATTTCTAGCAAAGCGGCTGTCTACGTAGCTTACCGTTTCGACTCGCTGTCGATTTGCACGCTACTGCAGCTGCTACAGTGGCTGCTGCTGTTTGTTGCTGTGGTGATGTATCTGATAGGACGTTCGCTGGACAGGCAGGTGAGGCTGGATTGGTTGTGGGTCTAGTTTATGCATTAAATCCAATGCTGTTCACATAACTTGACGGAACGCTAAATTATCACGGCTTATATTATATAATACTAATGGTGTTGGGTAGTACAGTGCTATACAATACAATACAGTACAAAGTTATTGTAAAGTTATAGTATCCAGTCGTATACAAGTCAGAAAACCAGATCGACTGAGCATTACGATATGTAAGTATGAGCACTAAGTAAGCAAATGGCTTATATAGCGCCAAGGTCTTCAGAAGAATTAGAGCGCATAGACGGAGATATTCTAGGCAAGATGGACAGCCGAAAGGGGATGGGCCGACTAAAAATATAATGTCTTTAGATGACGTCTGAAAGTGGGAAGTGACTTAGTTTCACGAATACTGACAGGTAATGAATTCCAAACTCTTGGAGCAGAAAACCGAAAAGCACGAGATCCAAATGTTAATTTGTGGCGGGGGACTGCAAGCTGATGAGAACTGGATGAGCGCAGAGACCTCGTAGGTTCATGATGTTGCAGGAGGTCAGAAAGATATGGCTGGCGATGTCAGCGAAATAACATAAAAATAGACGGTAAAGTGAGTTTTAGGAAGATAGAGATAGATAGATGTTGAGTGGTCGTCGAGAATCAGTGTGCGAATGAACGAGTGTGCAGTGCATGTTTAATTGCAGTGAGTGAAACAGAGTATCGCGATGTCACTGAACGAAGCAGGCCAGCAGCAGCAGCAGCAGCAGGACCAGGTGGCAGGACGCAGTAGCATCACCATTCGTGTTGGCGCCAGTAGCACGACGCCAGACACTCCCAGTAGTGGTAGTGATGGTCCAGTGAGTAGTGAGGCACAGATCAACTCATCACCCGCACATCCTGCTTCTGATGTTGATGCCGGTCGTCATGGCAACTCATCACAACAGCGCAAAGAAGGCAAGAGATCATCGGTGAATATCACGGTCATGCATTTCTCATTCATACTAGTCGACGGAACGTTCAAAGGCATCAGTCAAGTCACCGCGTCTCGGACGTCACACCTGGGACACGTAAACAATCACCTAGTACACCTGTGTTTCTCGGCGTCAAAGAGCCGGGACTCATAGAGAACTGATCTGGTCCTCCAGGAATCGATTGATGGATCAAGGAAGGCTGCGGTCCAGTGGTTGCCAGCAGTGCGTTGAGTTCTATTCAGTGCTTGGACGCTGTCTGTCGGGTATTCGCGGCCTGTTCCAGATGTTCTACTAGGCAGACCTGCTCCTAGTCCTACTTGAAGTAACTGCAGCACAGAATGCAGGTTAAGTGTGTTCTTTTTGCTTTTAGTATTCTGCGTGATTTGTGCAGCATTTTTGTATAATAAACCACGATATCGAGTTAATGATTTATTAGTATTAGTGGCCTGCGTGGCTTAACGGCAGAGCGTTCGCTCGCTATCCTATAAAGGTCGCGGGTTCGAAATTCGAATCTCGGCCGTTCCGCTTCCAGGTAACAACCTTGGGCAAGCTGCTCACACGCATGTGCCTCTGTTACCAAGCAGTATAATTTGGTACCGGCCGATGGGCGGTGACGCTCTTCGGCTGGGAAGGTAACCGCAGGCATGACGGAAAGTAATGGCAGCCTACCGCCGGGTGCATGGCTTCAAGTCACCTGTGGGCTGACTGCCTGTACACCGGGATCAGCTCCGGGCCCAACGTTCAGTAACGAGTATGGGAAAACTTTACCTTTTTTAGTATTAGTCAGTTTCTGTTTCGCTGCAGAGGCTATACCGTACGTATTAGCCTAACTATGTGTATTAAATGCTTTTGAGGGCTGCATTTTGACTGAGATGATGAATAATCGTAGTAACTGTTCGTTTTTTGTCGTCTCTTTGTTAATTATTTCCGGCTCGTATACTGTGTAGTGTCACTAGTGTGCACATTTATCTGCCGTCTTTCCAATGCAGCACGTTACTGTAGCGTTGTCGTGTTCGTCGGTCTTCCTTGAGTACTATTATTTATAAATGTAAAAAAACTGTCGTTTTGTAACAACGTGTAAGGCCCATAACTGACACATATAAAACAGCAAAAAATCTTTTTGGCACGTCAAGGGCTGTGGATATAATACACAGTTCTTATTATATCCACGGCCCTTGACGTGCCAAAAAGAATTTTTGCTGTTTTATAGGGCCTATGTGTCAGTTATGGGCCTTACACGTTATTACAAAACGACAGTTTTATACATTTATATTTGCAGTTTTTCTACTAAATTTATTTTGCGGATGTATATTATTGCACAAGCCTATTTACGATGTTGCGGTGTTGCAAAAACGAACGGAAGCCATACTAGAATACTACTTGCGGTTTAAATTTGGTAGGCCTAATCGTCGTCATTAACACGTCATCCACTGACACAAAGTTACTACTTTTGCTTACTTGTCCCATCCAACTGGAAAATTGCATCGGAATTCGCCAGAAAGATTATGGAGCAAATTCTTACTGTACAATATAAATATAC
>Ga0209780_1004328_pt1 | contig 10901 bp, 6 predicted proteins | sample WorMetexBAHAMAS2_FD_187384 | JGI IMG/M metagenome (GOLD analysis project Ga0209780, IMG submission 187384) | Marine gutless worms symbiont microbial communities from Max Planck institute for Marine Microbiology, Germany - Inanidrilus exumae... | ecosystem: Host-associated > Annelida > Digestive...
TCAAAAACCGCAAAAATCATAAAAAGGCAATGTTAACCACTCTAACATTGACATTCAGGCTATGTTAGTGTGGTTAACATTGCCTTTTTATGATTTTTGTGGTTTTTGATCCGTCGCCGTTAACAGTGTGTATAAACTGCAGTTTTTTACATTTATTCAGTTATACATCACCATGGGGACCGTTTTTTTGCAATGGCGGACCTTTGCGATGGCGGCCCTTTGCGATGACGGACCTTTGAGATGGCGGCCCTTTGCGATGACGGACCAGAATCACAACCATCCAGAGTGATCATAAACCACTGGAAGCAATATTCCGCAAACCAATCAGTGGTACTACTCCTCGACTTCAGAGAATGCTGCTTCAGTTATTGAAGTTTCAGCTTAATATTGAATATCTGCCTGGAAAAAAGATTTATCTTGCAGACACACTGTCACGCTCATATCTTGAGACACCACTGACACCTGCTGAATTAAACGTTAATGATGATATTGAGGTTACAGTGCATACGATTATACATGTTGCACCAATCAGTGATCGGATGATGACAGTTTTTCGTGATGCAACACAACAAGATCATACCTTATCACAACTTCGTACTTCGTAATCTTCTACAGCGAAAAGAACCAATTGACAAGTCAGCACTGTCTGCAGAGTTGAAGGTTTATGTTAAGATACTTTCTGACATTTATGAAGCAGATGGGATACTGTTTCACAATCACAAAGTTATTGTGCCAACAGAATGGCGATCAGATATGTTGAAACGTATCCATGAAGGACATCTTGGCATGGACAAGTGTAAAGCACTGGGTCGTTCAACACTGTATTGGCCAGGTATGTACCAAGACATTGAAAATGTTGTGTCACGATGTATCACTTGTAATGGACATTGTCGTCAACAGCAACATGAATCATTACTTCCTCATCCAGTTTCAGAATTTCCGTCTGGCAGAAGGCAGGAGTTGATATCTTTACGTTGTATGGTAAAGACTACCTTCTTGTAGTTGATTATTACTCTAAATTTCATGAAGTCTGCCATTTACATAGCAAAACTGCATCAGATGTGATTGTGACATTAAAATCAATCTTTGCTCGTTATGGTATTGCTGAGGAATTGATTGCTGATAACATGCCATTTGGAAGTGCTGCAATGAGGAAGTTTGCTGAGGATTGGAATTTCAAGATCACCACTACAAGTCCAAATTTTCCACAGTCCAACGGACAAGCAGAACGTGCCATACAGACTGTTAAAGGACTGTTGCCGAAAGCTGAAGAATCACGTTCAGATCCAAATATTGCTCTTCTTCAGTATCGAAGTTCTCCTTTGGCAGGAACTTCATTCAGTCCAGCTGAGCTCTGTATGAATCGTCAACTGACAACAGCAAGTTGTTGTGTTCACAGCTGGTCGCTGGTGCACGTCAAAAACTCTGTGACTGCCAACAACTACAGAAGAAATGGTATTACAGGTCATCGAGAGATCTTGAGCCACTTCAGCCTGAAGATTTTGTTCGAATTCGTCACAATCATCAATGGCAGAGAGGTGTGGTCTCTTCGAAACACCACACACCTCAATCCTAAATTGTTTAGACTGAATGTGGAACACAGTTACGTCGGAACAGGCGTGATCTTATTCATACAGCAGATCCGCTGCCAACATTGAATCCATCTTATGACAATGATGACTTTGCTGTTACTACTCCGTCATTACAGTCAGCTCCACCGTCGTCACACTCAAGTCAAAGATCATCAGTTAATCCATAGCTACCTTCCTCTTCAACTGAACTGTCAACAAAAACTACTCGTAGCGGAAGAATAATGTTAAACTGCCAGTTCGTTTTAGAGAATGACATTTCTTTGGAGGGAGGTGTGACATTACGTTATGTTAACTGAATGCTCAGTGGTCACGTCACGTGGCGCAGTGTTGTCCAGCTTGTGTGTTGATTTTAACTTTTATGTTTTTAGCCATCATGTTGTGATATTTGTCCAGTTTCTTTTTAATAACATTTTGTAACGTGGTTCTTACACAACCAAGTTATTACAATATTGAAACTCTCATATGTTCAAAACTACACGGCCGATTCCAACCAAAGCTTGCACAACGATAAAGACCATCAACTACACTTCGTGGGAGGTCCAAGCAGGCATAGACCAAATCCAAGATGGTGGACGGCCACCATCTTGAAAAATCGAAAAATGGCCATATCTTCGCAACGGTTTGACCACTTGGCATGAAATTAGGCACAGTGACGCACATTGACCCTCCGAACCGTACCGGCAGTTGACATTTCAAATGTTTCAAATCCAAGAAGGCAGACTGCCGCTATTTTGCAAAATTGAAAAACGACCATATCTCAGCAATGGTCTGACCGATAGGCACCAAATTTGATATGCTGTCACCTACAAACCGTATAAAAATTAGAATTTCTAAAAATCCAACATGTCGGACAGCCCCTATTGTATGAAACTGCTTAGATTTTTATAAGCTATTTTTATGCAATGATTAAATCTATTGCAACAGAATTTGGACAGATGATGCATACGCCCACTCAGAACACAATCAACGCTTTAAATTTTTAATTTTTCAAATATAAGACAGCACATGACCATTATTTTAGAAATTAAAAATCGCCATATCTCTGCAATACCCATAGACCCTTTTAAAACCTAAAAATCTTTTAAATAGGCAAGTATAGACATTTGAAATTATATTTTAGTAATAAAACAGCAAATATAAATGGTAGAAACTGGTCAGCTTACAACCAAGTGCAAGGGCGACAGAGTAACAGCTCTAAAATGGCAAATATCACGTTGGTAGGACTCCACATGACTGACCAGCTAAAAGTAATGTGAATTAACGAACTGTTATATTGTGCACTTTACTTATGGCAAATAAATTTCATTTGATTTGATGTTAAGCACGCTCTTACCAGCGAAGTCAAGTGGCACTTGATGGCTCTGAGCTCTACTGGTGTTGCTACAATGGCCACTTATTCCGTGCTATGGTCACATTCGTAGTGAGTTATGATTTTTGACATGACTTTGCTGGTAAGGGCGTGCTTAATATTATGGGTGGAGTCCTATCAAAATGATATTTGCCGTTTTAGAGCTATGACTCTATTGCACTTACAGTTGGTTCTAAACTGGCCAGTTTTTACAATTTATATACATAACAGTTTAGCTAAATTAAATTTAAATATATAGCTGGCAGTTAACCTGCAGCATGGCAGTTTTGTCATCATCAGACAAGCGTGCACCAATGTTAACCACAGGGACGTTACATTGCTGCAGATACAGCAACAAATCATTCACTTCATCTCGATGCACTGTAGACAAGCTGTCTATGTGGTTCACAACAAGGTCATAGCAGTAAGCAGCCAGCTTCTGACCCTACACATCAACCATTATGAAAATAATGGCAAAACTGCTGCAAGAATAGCAACGACAATAATTTAAGCGAAAGACATTGAAAACAATAACAACAACAAAACAACTGTTTTACAGCCATTATACAGGTCAACCTATGTTACCTGGCACCCGGGCAAAAACTGGAAGATTTTGCAGTGTGGGAGCAAAGTTTTACTGCCAACGCCAATGATGCCACTGCTGATGGCAACTAGCGCATTCGGATTACAGAGAAGATGTCACAGTTCTCCTCATCCTCAATACTATTACATACGCTACCACATATCGTCTCCATACTACAACCCCTCTCTGCACAGTACCGTACTTAAGGCTATGACAACTGAGACGATGCAAAGAATTAACAACATTTACAAACAACAATGAATAACATAAAAGCATAACTCACAGTCAGCTTGACATGAACAATATGTTGCAGAACATCACGAACTGCCACTTCTGACATCAACAGGTCAAGAAGAAATAATTTGTACTGCAATCTGGTCAGTGGTGACATCATAAACACAAGAAGTCGACTCAACTACATATCACAAACGCACAACTTACGCTTGACACTGACACTGCTATAGCACATTGCTGATTATTTTGTAGAAAATATCAAAGAACTGGCATGGCTACAGCACTGTATCTACGCATGTAAGCCAGCAGTCACTTATTTTCAGTCAAAAGTTATGATCAACAATGCACTGCAATGCAGTGAACAAACAACAAAAGTATTCAACATGACACGTCACCACACACTGTCAACTGACACTGTCACCTCTTTTAAATCTAGATTACACAGTGTTTATCTTCACTTTCAGAAGCATTCATTATCTGTTCACCAAACATAAACAAGGCGGCTACATCATCAGCTTTTGGGTAATAGTGTTGGTGAGAAGGCGGAAAAGGGTGAGGCTACATTTCGTTATGTTGATGATCTTTCAGACCAGTTTTTCAAAGAGTACCTCTCTCAATGCTCTGTCACTGTTAAGAAACAGAAAGAGCATCTGGCTTGTAAAAACCTGTTCCAATTATTCCCAAAATTTATGTTTTGGAGATCTGGTTCAACCTGTGGTAACTCTAGAACAGATAGACTTTGACGCCCATCGTCAAAGGGGATGCCTTCGCCATCTCAACGGCCTGCTGTAACAACGACGTTTGACCTTTGACCTCCAGAATCTAATCAGGTTATCACTAGGAGCTAGTGAATATTCTCTGTAAGCTTCATTGAGATTGCTCAAGCCATTCATGAGTCATGACAAGATCTGCCTGAACAGATGATTGAATGCACGCAGCAGATGAACAGCCAGAAAACATGATGCCTTCGCTGACACCATCGAGTGATGAAGGCACAAAAAGCAGGCTAAACAAAAAACTGAAAGCAGAAGACAAAGTAATTATCAGCTCTATATTATGATACGAAGTGTGCATATAATGACTTAGTGCAATTTGTCGAGCTTATAAAACCAATCTGTACAGTGTGAAAACAGGCATTTTTCAGTCATGAAGGCCTACTGTTAGTAGTACACAGTGTACACATTACAGCCAGCAGCTAGCTGTATTCTAAATCAAATATATACAAGCATACAATATAGTCTATGCACCTGTTCTTGCAGTGTACGTTTGGTCTGCCACACAACAGATGCAACCAGTGAGCACTTGCGTACGGACGTATTGCACTAGTACCACAAACATGACCCACAATGAAATAATCAACAATGAAACATATCACATAAGAAAACTTAAAAACGTGTCACGTGTCAGATTACTCAAGTACTGTGCAAGTGTATGAAAAACTGCATTTGAAAACATCTGCAATAGACGAATGACCTTGAAGGTCACTCAGTCATCAGAAATAGCACTATTCAATACCATATATCACTTCCTACTAGTAAACAAGGTAAAGTTCTCCCATACTCGTTACCGAGCGTTGGGCCCGGAGCTGATTCCGGTGTACAGGCAGTCAGCCCACAGGTGACTTGAAGCCATCCACCCGCCCATTGGCCGGTACCAAATTATACTGCTTGGTGACAGAGGCACATGCGTGTGAGCAGCCTGCCCAAGGCTGTTACCTGGAAGCGGACCAGCCGAGATTCGAACCTGCGACCTTTTGGATCGCAAGCAAATGCTCTACCGTTAAGCCACACAGGACTAGTGGTCTGTAGCAATAATGTCTGCAAATTGCACAATCTCTCAGATATTAACACTTTTATAGTATATGAGACCGCCTGTCAGCTTCGGAGGTCCTACAGCATCGACACGACCTTTAATATTACAGTCACATATGCTGTAATGTGAAATAGTCAATATTTATAACGTGCTGTAAGTGAAAAGGTCACTTCAAGGGCGCTACACACAAATTTGCAGCAACGTTGTGAACAGGTAGGTCTTTAGAGAACGTTTAAAGACAGCATATGATGAATTGCAACGGACTGCATTAGGTAGGCAGCAACAGCAAAGGTGAAGTTGCCCACTGCTGAATGTCATGTTGTCTGCACGATCAGACTGACTGATGATGCGGAGCACAGACGACGCCATGGTTTCACGATCACAACTGGGCAGATGGCATCTTGCATACAGCTTGGTGCAGACCCATGTACACAGTGGTGAACCGGAATACACAGCTTATACTGGATACATTGAGGCATCCTCAGCCAGTGATGTAATGTAGTCATGGCACTGAACGCCAACTCCTGAGACGTGTGGCGGCAGCATTAATGACAAGACCGCAATCGGTCCAGCATTGATATGGCATCTAAAGCCCAGCATGTCCCTTTCACTTAATTTCTTCCTTTTAAACAGTGCACTTCTTATGATTTGTATGCTGAGAACCCCAACTCAATGGCTAAATGATGCTCGTCGATGTTGCAATCACATCATTACATGTCACAAGCCTGTCTACAACGTATCGCATAATAAAATGTGCCAATAGGTCTTTCACTAGCTTCAACACATCAGCTACCAAAAAGGCATCATGGGCTTCTCCACCTGATACAGCTTCAAGAATGGCTGTACGTGTTTGGCAACTGTCAGGGTGAACTGCAATTTCACGTTTACCAAACGATCCTCGCATCTGACTATTGTAGGCTCATTTGTCATGAAATAAGCATTCGTGTTTTTTTCTTGTTAAAAGCAAAAACTCACTTGAAAAAAATTAGGGTTCCATTTTTTCTTTACATTATAAGGGTCTGAAATCCAAGATGGCGTCCAAAATGGCATCCGTTTAGCAATAATGCAATATCTTCATTAGTACACAATATATAATTACAAATAAAGTATCTAAATATAGGTTTTCTGACACAATGAAACCACTAGAAATATCAAATTAATGCTAAAGTTATTACTTACGTGCCCAGTTTTAAGATGGCGTCCAAAATGGCAACCATTTACACTAAATTCTACTTATTTCGATACCACCGTAATCCATACAGATAATATTGGAAATAAAATGTACAAACATAATATTAAAACACGGTGTCGCCCTAACGGGACGTAATAGTACTGGCCCGCCGTGGAGTGTCAGCCGCCCGACCGCCCGCGCGGCCGGCCCGCCCGCCCGCCGGCAGCGGTACAGACGGCGACGGACGACAGACGCCGACAGATGCCAAAACAATACCGGCCCATTAGGCGGGCCAGTAATAATGTCTCTAACCTCCCATTCTCAAATAATCTGTCACATTTATGAATGAACAAATGAAAAAGTCACAAGGTGTATCGGTGTAGTTTTAATAACGGACGTCAATCGTCTTCACACTCCTCATTTATCCCTAAATGGCTTGCTTTGTTGTTGCAAGTGAAAACCGAACATCCACAAACTGTACACCACGCTGAGAACCTTTCAAAACGCACCCACTCTGCTCTCGACTGGTCGTCTTTCAAGTCTGTGCAACCAGTGCAGCAGTACCACAACCTAATTTTTGCATCCAAAAACACTTCTACTGTAACCTTGTTTCGTCATCCTCTGACAACCCCAAGCGCCTCTGGCAAACTGTAAACAAACTCTTACACCGTAAATTCTCTTCACCCTTACCTTACTCTACTCCAGGTATCTCTCTCGCCGACAGCTTTGCTTCCTTCTTCACAGACACCAAAATTAATATCTAACCTCCCATTCTCAAATAATCTGTCATTTCTCCACTGCTTAAGAAGTGTACCTTAGACAAAGATGAGCTCTCGAACTATCGCCCAATCTCTAACCTTTCTGTCATATCTAAAATAATAGAACACATTGTTAAATACGTTTAATTGATCACCTCATTTCCAATAAACTACTTAATCCTCACCGGTGTGTCTACGGTAAACATCATTCCACTGAAACTGCCTTGCTGTACATTCACGACCATCTCATAAATGTAATAGGATCACAAAAAAGTATCACGCCTTTGCCCTTTTATCTGACTGCTGCCTTTGACACCATTGACCACAACATCCTAATCACTCGCCTCTCATCTTGGTTCGGTATCCATGGCTCTGTTATCAGCTGGTTCAAGTCTTACTTATCATCTCGCTTCTTCTGTGTTAAATGTAATAACAACCTATCGTCCTTCCATACTTCCTCTTTTGGTGTTCCCAAAGGCTCTGTTCTTGGCCATCTACTCTTCGTCATGTACACAACCCCTCTCAGTATTCTGATCTCTTCCGTTTCCCTTGACCACCAACTTCATGCAGATGACACTCAGCTCTATTTCTCTCTCCACCCACCAGGGGGGGGGGGCGGATCGTATGATATCAGAACTTTTCAGTTTCTTGTCATCCATAAACTTCATACGAAATATGGCAATATATCAATAACTCAATTTCAGTTTTCTGCCTCTTTCATGCTGCATGTCTAAATGCTGCAGGTCTTAAAACAACTTCCAGTTAACATTTCGTGAAATACCGTGACTGATTGAGTTAAGATTATAAGTCCCACCCAACACAAAATAGGTCATTTTGGAGACGTTCTTCCCGACTGATCTCTTGGCTTAGTACTGAAAATCTGAAAAACTTAACTAACACACGACTCCTATTAGCATTCTGTAGTAACTATGTCCCTATCTTGCAGCATTTCTGAGACATACGATACGATACGGTAGATTTACGTGCGCTCAAAAGCTGACGAGATGGCCAGCTTAATCTAGCGCACGGCCCAGAAACAAAAAATAATGAAAAAAATAAAAATCAAAAACCGAGTAGCTCAGAAGAAACAGTGCAGGCAAAAGTCCGTGAAGGCAGTCCGGGAGGAAGAAGTAAAGCTAAGGGGGGTAGGATTTGTGAAAGAGGTAGGTTTTAAGCCGGGAGTGAAAAAAAGATGGAGTTATAGATGTACAAAGTGGTGTACATAGTGTACATAGCGAGATACTGGGTGAAAATTGCCAATTTCAACTTAAACCGCCGGTACTTGGTACCCTTGTTGGGAGTGACCTCATTCAAATTTGACCAAGTTAATTGGAATAAGTCTTTTTATAGTGCTACCTTTATTGCTGAATTACAATTAAAGAATGAACAAGTAGCTCAGCTGTCGCTGACAAACCCCCCAACAAATCTGGAGCTGCCTCACGACAAACAACAAAATTTAAAAACAGCCACGTGACCATAAACACGCCCCTGTTGTTCGTGATATGTCATCCTGTTGCTAGAATTGATATAGCCTACCTGTGTACAATATTTGACGACTTTAGGTTCAGCAATTCCAGTGATATGATTGAAGCCCCCGAAAATTTTTAATGGGTGACGTGACCTGACCACGCCCCTATCAGGAATGGTTTGTCGTCCGTAGGCTGTGACTTACACAACTAACCGTACATCCAACTTGGAGTCTGCGATCACCATTCACCAATTATGAAGATGCATAAGGCAACGCAAAATGTAGAAATTGAGGTGGTTTAAGGTGGTTAGGTAACAAGGTAACATAATCATTAACCATAACCTAACCATAACCACCCAAGGCAACATAACCATTCGATAGAGCGCATACAACTTCCTATTCAAATTTAACCGAAACTATGTACCGTTTTTGAGATATTATCGCTCATTTTCCAAAAGTTAAAGAGATCATGTGACAGTGACCACGCCCCTTTCAGGAAAAATTTGTCATCCGTAAGCTGGGACTTGCTATGATCAACACCAAATTTAAAGTCTCTAGCTTAAGCCGTTCCAGAAATACCTTAAAGGGACTAAAAATTTAAAATGGGTCACGTGACTTAACCATGCCCATTTCAGAGATGGTTTGTCACCTGTAGGCTGGGACTTGCTATGTTAAACCCACATACCAAATTTGAAGTGTATACGATTACCTGCCACGAAGAAATAAAAGGCAACGCCAAATGTAAAAATTCTCGTTTTGGGCCATCTTTTGGGGGACTTAGGAGTAATGCACAGGGTTCATCTATAGCTCGATGGAAAGCGCACTGTCGACTTCTGATTAGCGATAATTGCACTTTTTTCGCTAGCTATCACGGCTGCAGCACTATTAAGTGAAATCTGTCAAAATCGGCGTTTTCTGAAGAGTGGGTCATTTTGAGCGGAAATTTAAGGTAGATGTGAACGTCGCCTGCAATCCATCTATAGACCGTTAGATAGGGAAATGATGTAGCTACAACTTTGCCGCTGGAAGTTTTCACACAAAGAAACTTTGTAGCAGACTTTTTCGACAGAAGTTGAATTTTACCAGCAAAAACAGCAAATTCGTGTTTTATGCCACCCTTTCGGGGACTTAGGGGTAACGTACACAGTTCATCTATGGCTTGTTGGAAAGCGCGTGGTCAACTTCCTGTTAGTGATAATTGAACCTTTTTGACAGCTTTCACAGTTGAGGCGCTGTGAGCGGATATTGGTCAAAATTGTGATGTTCATAAGTGCGGTGGGTCACTTTAAATGCAAATTTCAGGGGGAAAGGGGGTCGCCCACCAACGACTCTTGGCATAAAAAACTAGAGTCCCTGTGCTATCACAGGGCGTTGTTGTATGATCACATGTTGCCTTTTTGATACAATACCGACGTGTGACAGACAGACACACACACACACACACAGACAGACACACAATGACAACTAATAACCGCGCACCGCTAGTGCCACGTAGGTAAAAACTAGAGTTCCTGCGCTATGGTATGATGTTGTTTGCCTGATGATATGGTCACAGCATATACTGCGATAGCAAACTTGATTACTGTAATTCTCTCTACTATAAACTCCTTAAGTCTCAATTATCCCGTCTCCAGCAGATCCAAAACTCTCTTGCTCATACTGTCATGAAAGCTCCCAAGTCATGTCATATCACTCCTATCCTACGCTCTCTTCACTGGCTCAGGATTACAGATCGCATCAAATACAAGCTCCTCTCACTTACCTACAAAGTTCTCACAACTACCCAACCTCCATACCTTCATAACCTCATCTCCATTCAACGTCCTCGCAGTACTCGCTCTTCATCTGTCGTTACTCTTGCTCGGCCACCTTCATCGTCCTCTCTAAAAATAACTGATCGCTCCTTCCGTTATGCTTCACCATGTCTCTGTAATC
>Ga0209780_1004329_pt1 | contig 10900 bp, 7 predicted proteins | sample WorMetexBAHAMAS2_FD_187384 | JGI IMG/M metagenome (GOLD analysis project Ga0209780, IMG submission 187384) | Marine gutless worms symbiont microbial communities from Max Planck institute for Marine Microbiology, Germany - Inanidrilus exumae... | ecosystem: Host-associated > Annelida > Digestive...
ATTAAACGGTTTATTGATGACTTTTCGCTGCAACTCTTGGTTCAGGCATTCATAAACACCCGCCTGGACTATTGTAACGCACTACTTGCGGACTGCAGTGTGGGTGTGTGTAGGAGATTGCAGCGAATCCAGAACTGTGCGGCGCGACTGGTGTGTTCACAATCACCTCGTAGCCATGCTGCACCTCTGCTAGACCGATTACACTGGCTACCGGTCCACAAGCGCATAACATACAAACTGTGTCTTGATGTTTGATGTTTATCATCGCACGGCACCTGGATACCTGGCCAACCTGTGCAGTCGCTGTGACAACCATCGTCTTCGATCATCAGCACACCGTGATTTCATTACACGACGAACAAGGACACGCCTTGCTGATAGCTCATTTAGGCCTACTATTGCAGGACCTGCTGCATGGAATGCACTTCCGGCTTCTGTTCGAAACACTGACTCACATGCAGCTTTCTGTCGTCGACTTAAAACTGACTTGTTCTCCTTATCGGACTAATTCTTTATGTGTAGCCTAGGCTACGTTGTTTAGGCCTACGTTGTGTTTGGAAGGCGCTGCTGAGCACCGGTTGAGTGGCGCCCTAGCAAATTGATGATGATGATGATGATGATGAACTAAAACCGCGGCCTACAATGAGCGCGTCTACTCACAACAGAGACTGCCGTAAGCGCAACTACCATCGGGACCGGGGCACACCGATCCCCAAACGTCTGAGTCGGGGACCATTAAGCTGCACCAACTTTCAGCATTTGTGAATTATTGCAAAACAGTGCAGAACATTCGCACATGTGTTACTATTGTACAGCCCAGTATAGCATAATATATAGGGCCTACTGATTCACGAATCACGAACTCCAACAGCGTACAAAATTTAATAAGCCCCTATACTTAAAAATCGGCATTGAACACGTAATCAGCGACAGTGGTGTGTGTTAACTTAATGTGGAGAGCTCAAGAAGCTTCAGTATCTTTACAATTTGTGGCCTCCTCAGGGATCTGGCTTAACCCAGAGGGTCAAGCATACTTCATGGTCTTGGAAATGGCCAAGCTGTGTATACATGAATAACTTTTTGTAGTCTAGTTGTTCCAGATAAAGATTCTCTGTAAAGAAATGTTGAAGTAGATCGGTACAACTTTGACAACTTTCAAAAACGTGTTGCAATTGACGGAAGACAGACCGTAGATACTTGTAGGGATTAATAATATTAGGCCTACTAATTTATACTCAATGGTGCGGTTTATCAAACTGAGAATGTGAGATGCTTAGCTGGCATTGTTGACAGACATTCAGAGTAATAAGTAAGTAGTTCTTTATTAAACACTGACATGCGCAGAGTTTTACATATAGTTGAAATAAAACATGTAGAACAAGTTAAAGAACGAATGTAGGCCTAGTTGAAGAAAGTAGTGGCACAGTAACTATAGCTAACGCGTTGCAGTAAGAACATAACATTCTTCGGAGATCATTACTGCCTGATATTTTTCTAGTTGAACATCTTCTAACTGTTGATTCTTCTGGGCTCCATAATCGGCTGAACGTGGGACATGCCTCCCCGTTTCCTCATCACATCGACGCCTTCAGCGTATTGGCCCCCAACGTTTGGACGGTGGCAATGCTGCCCCCTGGCGACTGCTGGTCAGACAAGCGAGCGAGGGATGAGTATAGCAGGGAGGATGAGTCGGAGATCGTCGAGCGGCTGATTCTGCAGCGATCTGTCAGCACGTCGACAGATATCAGCCAGCCGTGCATTGCTTTACGTCGGTTCGGTTCGTTGGCCTGGCCTCTGACCGCCAGCCGGCGCCCATCAACCACGACGATCCCGCGCTATTTCTGGATCATCCGTCGTATACAGAAATAACCCTCTTACGGAAGTGAATACGCGAAAATTACCGACGTCAGTCGTATATGCGTCGTATACGGCGAACTGAGTAGCCTGCATGTACTCGAATTTCGAAACGCTGAGATCGCTCGCTCATAACGCATCCAATCAAAATAATCTCAGCTATTATGACCGTCTCGAACGCTTAAACGTTCCCACTCTAGAACTGCGCCGTCTCCGAGCTGATTTGTTATAGTGTTACAAAGTAGTTTTTGGTCTTGTACACGTTAATGTTAATGAATTTTTCGAATTTAGCCCTTGTCACAACACTCGTGGACATAAATATAAACTCTTTAAGCACTAAACTACTGCATGTGTGCGTTCAATTTTTTTCTCTGAACGTGTTGTCAACGTCTAAAACTCCTTCAACTTCTTAATTGCGTGATGATGATCGACTCTTTCTATCGGTTTCGATGTAGTATCATGCGTATTAATTTGTCTAGTCATTTTATAGTATTGTGGTAGGCTTAGTTGATTCTCATTTTCTTTTATCTATTTTACGCGTGCTATTAATACTGTCAAGGTTATTTCGGGTGACTATCAGTGTATTCTTCGTACCTTGTTGTCCTGTTCTACTGCCATTTTATTTGGTTTTATCTTACATGTTTGAACGAAATAAATGGAGATGGAGATTCTGGGGAATGCCTGGAAGGTGTCTTGCACATAGGCCCTAAGCGTCAGCGCATTAGCCTACATCAGTACTCCGTGTTGTCCGTGATAGGCCTACAACTGTTCAGATATGGGCATTTACTCTCGCAAATTTGCCCTTCCGTTGATTTAGGCCAATCCGTTCGTGGTCAGAAAAGCAGGCTAAGAGAATTACGCAACCCGGATCTATTACGACTACGGCCATTGCCAAATAACGCCAAAGTAATGGATGCAAACACGTAGCCCGTTGTAGATCATCGTAGTCATATTCGACCAGGGCTTTACTGTTATGATCAGGGGTATAGGCACAATCAGATAACCAGGGAGGTCTAGACTACCAACCACGACCAGATGAGTAACCTGAGATTTTCACAAATCCGATGGGAAAACTATAAGGTACCACACGGTTTCTGTGGTTTCGTACTTAAGTCGTGGTGAAAAGGTTGAAGTTCTCAAACCCCGAGAGAGAGGGAGAGAGAGCGAATTTATTTGCCAAGTAAAGAACAATAACAATCGCCACCTGTTATAATAACTACAACGGCAGACTGCCAGAGGAGGCTACATGCATATATGCCCATCAATGCTGGCCGCCTATAACTTCCAAACAATATAACTAGATGGCTGTATTGTGTTGAATGAACACAGTACAGTATTCGCCTCGAATCGGTCCGCTATATGCAACAGGCGTTTCCCTGGGCCCACCCGAGTCCTGAACGCAAACGGTATCTCGATCGCTTCCCAGTTTCTGCAGGGCTCACTAGACAGACCGACAGAAAGACCGACAAACCACGTACGCTACTCGGTCGTTCACAATAGGCGGCATCTACCTACGTACGGTAGTAAAGGAAAGGAAAGAAAGAGTATTTATATAGCGCCATTTGTATACTATGTATATGCCAAAGCGCTCAGGCATGGATCACACAGTTTTACCTGCCAATACACCATGTCTGCCTTTCATTTCGTAAGCGTTCACCAGATGGCGCCACCCCTAATAACTAAGATAGGAGACATCCAATTGCAGCTTACTACTCAACTATCGACACTGAACGGATGAAAGGCTGAGTTGGCCTGGTTGGTTGACCTATATAGCGGAAGATTTACTTACGTCAGCTACAGGTCTCGCGCAGGACAGGGAAAGTTCGCCGGCCAAAGACCGACGTTCTACCGCTGTGCCACGAAACCAACTGCGATGTAGTCTAATAATAATAACTGTAGCATATCTGGGCTCTTAGACTGGTTTCCTTGTGCGGAATTCCCACAATGCAGTATTCGGTTCGAAGCGCGTTTCTTGTACGGAGTTTACAGTCCAGGTAAATGACTTTGAATTGATTCTAACGGTATAAACAAGAAGCTCCGCTGTCGCCGTGAGACCCGCGCGATGCTCTGTATCAGTGGAAATGTTGTTATACTGTTGTACGAATAACGCAAACAGATCGCCTGTTGGCCTGATATAGCCTACCTGTCAGTAACCTGTGTACAAACTTTGATGACTTTAGGTTCAGCCGTCCCAATGATATGATTGGAGTCCCGAAAATCTTTAACGGGTCACATGACCTGACCACGCCCCTATCAGGGACGGTTTGTCGTCCGTATGCTGTGACTTGCACATTCAACATGTATATCAAATTTGAAGTCTTTGCGATCACCCATTACAAAGATGCATAAGCCAACGCCAATTGTAGAAACTAAAATCGTTTAAGGTGGTTAGGGGTCACCCAAGGTCATCGGCAACATAGCCATTCGATAGAGCGCATACGACTTTCTATTCGAAATTAATAGAAACTATGAGGCTATTTTGTACCGTTTTCGAGATAAAATCCCTTATTTTCCAAAAGTTAAAGAGGTCACATGACAGGGAAATTTTGTCGTGCGTAGGCTGGGACTTGCTATGATCAATCTGCATACCAAATTTGAAGTGTCTACGATTACCTGCAACGAAAATATGAAAGGCAACGCCAAATGTAAAAAATTCTCGTTCTGAGCCACCCTTTGGTGGACTTAGGGGTAACGCACAGGGTTCATCTATGGCTGGATGGAAAGCGCATTTCGAATTCCTATTGATAATTGAACTTTTTTTCGTTAGCTCTCACGGCTAAGGCACTATATTAAGTGAGATCGGTCAAAATCGGCGTTCTCTGACGGGGTGGAACACTTTGACATGTTGAGGCACTATCAATATCGGTCGAAATCGTGTTCGAAAGGGGGGTTCACTTTGAGCGCAAATTTCAGGGGAATGGGGCGTCGCCTACCAACGACTGTTGGCGTCAGAAAACTATAGAGTCCCTGGGCTATAACGTGGCGTTGTGTGCGTGATCCTATGTTTAGCCGTTGTGAAACAATACCTGCGTGTGACAGACTGACGGACGGACGAACACACGACGACAGCAAGTATTTCGCTTGCATAGCGTCGCGCGGATAACAAAAGTCTCCGATGCCGCTGACAGACCCGCGCGACGCAGAGGCTCAGCGCATGCTAAATATTCCGTATCGCATCATATGGTAATCAAACAATTTCTTCTACTCGGCCTAGCTGCTGAATACAGATCTCAACGGTGGGTGTGATCCACAGTTGTCTGACGACCATCAGAAGTTTATGACACTCACCGGCGTACTAAGTTGACAGCGCCCGAGACGATCAGCCGTTCCAGATATATAGTTGGTACTCACCAAAATTTAAATGGCTCACGTGACCTGACCGCGCCCCTTTCACGGATGGTTTGCCATTCGTGGGCTAGCAATTGCTGTCGTCAACTTACCTACCAAATTGAAGTCTCTAACTCCACTCACTACGAAGATATGAAAGGGGATACAAAATGTCAAAATAAAGTGGTTTTGGATAGTTAGGGTCACTTAAGGTCACTGGAAATAGCACCAATCGATAGAGCATAGGCCTATGCGAGTTCTTGTTAGCCTTCCATAGTAACTATACGATACGATACTGTGGTAGAACGTGCGCTCAAAAGCTGACAAGATGGGCACTTTAATCTAGCGCACGGCACCGCTATCTCATCTCCTGATGAGTTCTTGTGTATCTTTCTGATGATCGCGTCCTGGAAATGGTCACCTGCATGCTACTACTCGCAACGTCTGGCGTCCGTCCGTCCGTCCGTCCGTCCGTCTGTCCCGTCTGTCCCGTTTTTTCTAACCTCAACAGGGCGCGCGGTGCATACTGAACATGACTTACCAGGGGCACTGGGGCAGCACGCGACACGGCCAGCATACATTTCCGTCCGAGTATTACGAAGACGGGCATATACTTAATTCGTCTGCGATTCGAGATTTTCTTGACACCCTGCTCGTTATAAACTGAATTATTCTTTTGTCCGCAATATGTGATACGAACTCAACACATTAATCATGCGATGATCAGTTGTCATTGATCAGTCAGCGATTGCTGGAGTACGTCGTTCTGAAATCTGAGACGTTAAGGCAGCATCATTTGTATACACTCACAGGTGAACGATAAACGGATGCTTCACGGACATCAAGATGTCTTTCTCGTTCTTCACGTGGTCAACTTGTTTGAGGCGAATCACCTCAGCGATCGGCATCACTTTAAGCGCGAAGTATTCCCGCGTTGGTCGATGCCGCGCAAGAACAACGCGTCCGAACGTTCCCGTTCCTTAACAAAACAAAGCAATCGTAGATATCACACTTCGCCCGCGCTATGCAATCACACCGCCCACTTCGTGGCCACAAATTAAATATACGTATTACAAGAACGCCGCAGGAGGACCAAGCCACAGCCATGGGCAACATACACCGAAAAATTGGTAAAGATTGCGCGCGTGGTTCCGGAGATATCCTCGCGGACAGACAGACAGACAGACAGACACACACACACACACGGGCGTACTCATCACAATACTTCGCAACCGCTCCCGCGCGGGCGAAGTAACGAGCTGCTTAACGCTACACAACGGTACAACGTAGACATAACATCGTTTACAGCTAACTAATAAGTTATATATAGGCCTATGCTGACAGACGTAGGCGTGTAACGAATGTTCTATATAAACCCAAATGGGTTTATATAGAGCATTCTGGTACGGATTTTTACTGTAACTAATTTCTATGCAAAAACTTACCTGTCAGATTAGATTAGATATAAATTATAGTGCGCGTTCATACGTTGAAATCGACCGACCGTGCATTACATATTGTCAGTAAAATCATGACAGAAATGGCAGTTTATAAAAGTGAGTCTTTAGCAGAAATGCAGAATGAGAAGTCGAAGGCATGGTGCATAGAGACGATAGCAGACTGTTCCAAACATCCGGGCCGCAGACAGCGAACGCGCGTCGTCCGAAATCAGTGTGTATTTGTCGGATGACGGCTGCACGGGTCGGCATTCCGAGCGCAAAGATCGCCGCTGCGGGTCCGATGTGTAGAAGGTGACGAGATCAGCAACGTAAGACCAACAACGTTGAGCGGTGACTTTGTGCACGAACAACGCGACTTTGAACTGGATCCGGTACTTCACTGGCAGCCAGTGAAGTTCACGGAGAGCTGAAGTAATGTGTGACCTACGGTCTAGTCGCAGGATCAGGCGTGCAGCAGCGTTCTGTACACGCTGGAGTGGAGCAATGGTCGATGAGGCTAAATCGGCGAGAACGACATGCAACGACGTATGTTCTTTTCGACATACAAATAGGCCTAATCAGTAAGGTCGTGCTTTGGGTTTTTCGGAATTTATGTGCCTTCAAATAAAACCTAACCTGTGTACTCGTATACATAGACTCACTAAGCCAAATTTCCCTTGAGGAAAACATATACTACTAACCGAGGGTGTTCTTGAGTTCCAAATCATCAAAATGATATTTCTCTTTGAGATTTTTCTTCCGCGAGCGTTCTTTGCTTGGCAGAAGCGACGGTTGAGTGGAGATGTGTGGCGGCGTTGCCGGCGACCGCTGGCAGCCGCCGCCGGTAAATTGTGTCGAGTCTTCGGAAACGGGTCTTATACGTACGCGAGTTCGACCACGGCGCGTCAGTCGAGCCGACGACATCACTGAACGTTCGTCGGCACGGCGACGGATCAGAGATCGACGCTCTAGCGGCTGAGTTGACGTCCTAGTTCAGTAACATGATCACGCATTCCTTCGAAAAATCCAGTTCAGTTTATCACAGAGATAGTTTTTGAACATCGGCAAGTGGTGCAAACAATTTCGCGGCTTTCCTGGTGACCGGAATGAGTATACGTCACAGCAGTTGAGTTTTCAATACCAACTGCAGTCTTAGCGCATCTGGCGCACTCGTGTACGCGCTTACTGGCGGAATCTTCGCGGCAGCTGTGTTGTCGGAGAAGCCATGACGCATCACCAGCCAGCAGCTGAAGCAGGCGCATCATCAGCAAGGGCCTGCGTTAGTCGGCACGCGGCCCACGTCATCGCCACATACTGACGCACGTCATCTGGGCTGTCAGTCTTCTGCGATGTCAAGTCTATCCGCAGAAGTACAAAAACAGCAGGCCTACACTCGCGTTTGTGTAATGTTTTTATTCGAAGAATAGGGCAGTACTGGAAATTTTCAGCGAAAGAAACAGGAACAAGCACGTCCGTCTACGCGGACGGCCGTATATCCACACATGCCGATCCTACGCGTGGCCCGTGCACACGCCCGCGTCGCCCGCGCCATGGCGCACATATGCGCGCTGGTCAGCCATGGCGCGGACGCCGAGGACGATTCGTCCGATTTTGGGCTTCTGGGGAGCTTCTGGGGGAGCAACGTTCCCCAAAATGGGAGATCCCTGCCTTGGACGCCGATAAACTGCAGTGCAAAATTTGACGCTGCTAGCTTTAGGCCTATCCTAGGCGGAGAAATCCGTAACCGGACAAACAAACAAACAAACAAAAACACACAAACAGTAAACGATATCTCGACACCTTGCCTATCGGCATGTGAGGATAACAAGAAACTTAGACCTAAATAGTGGGCTATAGCTATAGCAAACTGATCGCGCGTCAGCTGTAATGTTCAATTGTACGAACTCAATTGTACAACTACACAAAACTCCACGTTTGAAAAGGCTTGTTATAGGCGAATGACCTTGAAGGTCACGTCACTCTAACTCACTCCTTGAGCGTACTCCGTCATGCGTAGGCTTAGGCTAGCATACTCGTTACGATTAATCTGCACACTAACTGTGAAATGTATAGCTCTATCTGTGCCAAAGACAGGACAGGGCAAAAATTTAGCAAGAAGCTCAGCTATCGCAGAGGGATCGCGCGACGCGCTATGCCAGTTCAAATCTTGTTAAATGCTGCATTATTGTACGAAAAGTCCAGTTTAAAAAGGCTTGCAATAGCTAGGTAAGTGACCATAAAGGTCTCTCAAGGTCGTCGCTATTTAATAGGCCATACATATCACTTCCTACTAATGGTCTTTAGTTAATAACTTCCAACCACGTCTGCAATGTATCCAGTCAGCGACAGGCGAAAATTGGACTGAAGCTTCACAAATCGCAGACAGGTGGAAAGAATATTGTACAGACTTGTACGATGATAAAGAAGGGAGAGAAACTAAATAAGAGTCTCCACCACTTCGTTTAGAGGTTGCTCGTGCCATCCGTCAGACAGTAGGCTACTGGACAGAATGCACAGAATATGTGTTGCGATCTGGAAAACTGACGAGTGGCCATGCAGAAGAATGGACGTACCCCACGTTCATCTCACTTTCCAAGAAAGGTGATCTTAAACTGTGCAAATTAGGGAACAAGTGCTCGTTTAACATGCAAGCAAGATCCTTCTTTGGATCATACTAGAAAGGATCCGAGTGAAGACCGAAACATAAATCGCAGACGAACAGACGGGCGTCGCGTGGTAAAAATGCATCACGTGACTCAGGTGACTGACCTCGTCCCTTTTGGGGTAATTGAATTTGTCATGCTTGGACTGGCTGGCTCTATCTGTTTACTGAATCTGGTGTGTAGCTTCACCCGTTCCAAAGATAGGGAAGGCGACACAAAACGTAGATAATGGGGTGCTTGGGGTAGTTATGGCCCATGGGTGACTAGAGGTCATTTGATATGGCAGCACTCAATAGATTACGGGCAATTATCAGTTGGCTTTCTATAGTAACCATGTCCTTAAGAGATACGTATGCGGTACTGGTCGAAAAGCGGTACTGGTCGAAAATCGTCAATTATCTTACCACGGCTGTACTTGGCACCTTTATTGTAGGCGACCCCAACTGGAGTTTCAAGATGTTTGGCGTCAGAAAACCAGAGTTCTTAGGCTACCATACTGTTGAGTGCGTGACGATCAGCTCGTTTAATACACAATAGCAGACGGACTGACACATGCCAGGCAATTTCTGTATCAGTATCTCACTCTGCGTCATCTGTACTATGCTCACGCAGTTTGTAATCAGCCTCGTAGGAGATTATGCTGTATTCCTCGACACACTGACCATAGGAGAGGTTTAAATTTCAAGGTTGGTTGGCTAGAGTTTAAGGATGCTTTCAACACAATTTAGGTCATATCGCGCCTTTAAGGTAGAACTATTGTTATACACATTAAAATTTAATAAGTATTATTCTTGGGGTTAGACAACTGAAAAGAACAACAAATTGGCCCCATACCGGACTGACGGTCGACTCTTCGCAACAGACGCAAAGTCACGTGACAAAAAACTAGGACAAATATAAAAAATCCGGCCCAATTAAGTTTAAATATCACGCCTAGTTTAAGAATCCGTGGTCAGCTCCCATTGTAAAAAATGGTGGAGGGGATAGCTTTTTAAAATGGCCGGATTTCCAACTATGAAGGGCTCGTGACCTTGACCTTGGATCGGGTCATACTGCACACCGTCGTGCATCACTCATCGACCTCTACCTACAAGCCAAATTCCATTTAAATCAAATAAACGTTTTGTGGACGGACGGACGTAAATTTCAGACCGGCTTTATTAGACCGTCAAAGTCGGCCTAATAACTGTAAATTTAGATTGAATAATTGAATTGAAATTTTAAATTTCAAGATAACCGCTATGGCATGCTGTTGCAGATTACAATGACTTCATAGTGGTGCTCAATAGTAACTTTTCTGCAATATAACGAGATATCAGTAAAAATCTCACCTCTGCTACCTACGTGTATTTAACTCCCTGTCTCAATCTTTGGTAAGAGATAACTAGAACAGTGACTACGTGAAATGTTCATTGACAACGCTCACTGTGTACGGTTGGTTGGGAGATTAACGTCCCCTTTCAGCATAAAAATAAACCAACTGTAGCTGCAGTTTCTTCCAAACATCGAGTTTTCTCTTGTATGTGACCGAAAGAGTGAGACAGCAGTGCCAGATCATCTGCGTATTCCAAGTCCTCTAAACTTCTTCCTGAGATCCAGTGGATGCCTGTTGATTTG
>Ga0209780_1004330_pt1 | contig 10900 bp, 13 predicted proteins | sample WorMetexBAHAMAS2_FD_187384 | JGI IMG/M metagenome (GOLD analysis project Ga0209780, IMG submission 187384) | Marine gutless worms symbiont microbial communities from Max Planck institute for Marine Microbiology, Germany - Inanidrilus exumae... | ecosystem: Host-associated > Annelida > Digestive...
GGTACAAGCAATCCCGCCATAGAGCGGCGTGACGGCTTGTTATTTTTTTATAATTTCTTATTTACTTGTTATGATGTGTACTCACTGAAATTAATTACTGTACGATCACACTTACTACAGTAGTTCACAACTGACTATATGCCACAACCTTTTTTTGCAGAGACGAAAATGATGTCATTTAATACTGATGTGACCAACCTTAAGTTGGGACTTTTGCTGGCATACTTGATCACTTTTGGCCTAATGTCCTCCCTCTTTCTGCCAGTGATCAGTAGACTGTAGATTTTGCCAGAACTCATTTCCTGCATGAGATGATCGATTGTCGTAACCACCCAATTGCAGCTGTTCTCTTTTTGTACTAATCTGTAGACTGTAGTGCGTGCTGCTTTGGTAATTAAGTCACATGTACCGTCCATTACTTCAGCTGGAATATGCCACTGAACCCTGAGTGCTCCCGGGGTTTTGAAAATGGGCCTGTTGCATTTCCAGGATGGACATACAGGCTACGAAATTTGGGTTTAATTTGTTACGTTTTTTTTGTGTTATAGTATCTTTAGGTATACTGGTGCATGTCTGATTTTGTTATGCCTTCACTGTTCGTTCGTTCATTCGGTCAGATATTGTTACCATGATATCTCATAAACGGCTTAAACAATTTTGATTAAAATGTCAGGGAATATTTACTAGCCCCTACTGATGTCCTGGTTAGACGTAGCAGCTGTTCGCATGAAATATTTGTCACTGTATGTTATTTTCTACATTTGTCAAATTCTTAGGGAAAAAATTACAGCTTATAGCATAGAAAACAGAACACATGATGTATGTGATGTAAATGAGGTGCATGTTTCACTCTTTGCTTAATGTGAAACACGACATGCTGTTGAATGGTAATTTATGTTGGTTGAATGGAGCGTTGTTGTATTATTTTAGAACCAAACAGTATTTTCGATGATTTGTATGTTTTGCAGTGAACATCTATATTGATGTGACTGTCTTTGGGATTATTTGTTTTGTATGCATTTGCTTCTTAATATAGTTCAGAAATTGAGCATTTATACATTAGTCATAAATTGCATCTTTGGAAATATTGCAGGGGGTAGTAACGATATATGATGGCTGTTTTTGTGACTGTATTTGTTATATATAGCAGTCTATCATTATTATGTGAAATTCTTGCTGAGGTTAACTAATACATGTAATAGATAGAGAATGCCGGTACTGGTGTTAGTGACTGAATTAAAGAAAGTGATATCCTGATAAACGTTGAGGTACAGAGAGTGTTTTTCTGCAATTGGTGTCTGGAAGGGCATCTGAGGCCACAAAGAGTTTTGTAACAATTACCTCTCAGTGTCAAGATGGCAATTGACTGGCCCTGGTTTCATATGGAAAATGTCCATTAAACTCTTAGATGAACGGATTGAGAAGTCCACGTTTAAGTAAGATGCAGTGATTTGCAGAAAATAAGCAAGATTAACAAGTGTCGGTCCTCCTTATTGTCGGATTAGAATGTATGCTGCCCCCTGGTGAGTCACAGTGAGTATGCTAATGGACAGACAGATGGACGCCAGACTATTATGTTACGCTTTCCACCAGATGTAGCCAGAGTAATAAGGGATAGCAGGACCAGTAGTGGTGACAGTTAGTTTTTGATGGTGTTGGAGGGAGCAGGTCTGGTACCGTGGGCGGGAGGTCCCCCGGATGCTTCTGGTGGGTTTCACCTAAGAGAAGCCTTCCAAAGCCAGGCCAACACAGAAAAGATATTATACAACGAGAGTCGTTAGGTACTGATATGTTATAGGAACTGATGAACAGCAATTACACAAGATATCACATTGAACTGATAAATCGATCTTTTGGTGGTTGGTTAGTTTCCACCCTGTTGTAGGTGCTAGGCTGCTAGCATAGTAACTTAAATGAGCTCCCCTGTTCTTTCCCATTTTGGATCGTCGCTGAACAAAAAGGCAACGAGGTTGGGAGGTTACTGTATTGTAGGCCATCCTTAACCTGGCAGAACTAAATCTGCCCAAGGTATTGCCCCTTATATAGCCTATTTTATGCTTAAAGGGGATGTTAATCTCCCAACCAGCCAACCAACCATTAGTTTTTGATGTCTGCAGTGAATCTCTTACTGCATACTGGTATCAGACAAACAGCTGGCGTAAGGGCAGTGACTTCCATTCCCTCCGAGTCAGTCGGTCATCAAGCATAAGACTAGGCCAGTGGTAGTTTTGTCTGGTCGTATTCAATGCTTTCAGTTCATATCAGTGATTTGATGCTGTTGGTTCGACGACAGGACAACATCGACAATACTATAAAAAGCTGCTCCAGTTATTTTAGAAGTTCTCATCTGGGGCACAACGTGAAGTGACACCAGAATAGAAGTCCGCATTAAACAAAAACTGACTGTGTGTGTGTAAGAAATCTGATATCAACTTACCTATGCTGTTTTGGTGTAACAGTTGGTGTTGTTGATGTATACTTAAATCACCAAAATACATGATCCACCAATCGTGTATCACCAATATTTCAGATATTATGTTTTGTGGTGTTAATTTGTTTATCTGAATTGCGTGAGACTATTGCTGTTGTCTGTTGTGTTGTGTCAGTCTGGCCGACCAACTCCCAGTGGTGACCTTCTTTGCGCTCAGGATCATGTCGGCAAAAAAACTAGGGATCTCAGAAAGCAGGTTAGTATCTCTGCATATGTGGCTTATTTAGACAGCAGTAGTCGACTGTGGCCAGTCACTGGGACGTTGCACACTACTCACTGTGCCCAGTCTCCACCATTGACCTAAATCTTTTAATAGTACATATCACAGTCCTGGTATTCGAGCTTTGCACATCATACATTTGATGCAGTTATGTGTGCTGTTGGAAACATTTATGAACGGCGATAGTGCAGACTGGGTAAGCTCTAGCAGTTACTCTGATTAGTCTGTAGTAGCAGCAGCATTATCCATATGTCTTATCGTGCTTGTGTTATAGATGCAGAGTTTTCAGCAATTTCATCTGGGCCAATAACGTTATTTACAAGCATCTTCGAAAAGTGTAGATTGTCGAACAGTAATCTTAATGTATATATCGTAACTTGTAAGAATTTAAGTCAGATAAAAGTTTTAGCGGTAATCAGTCACTTGTTAAAATTTTTAACGCATTACGCTTTTGACAGCTATTTCTCGTTTGGCATGGTAGATGTCCACAGTCGATCAAGAGGTTACAGGTTCCAGTCCCAGCCATGATCCTGTTTATGCATGTATGCCTCGGTTGTCAAACAGTATACATGTCTATTTGCCAAAACTTAGTGATGCTCTGCTGCTACGAGTTAACAGTAGGTCTCGCATCACAATGACCATGTGTTAAAATGTCATGGTATTACACTCTCCATTTTATTCTTTTGACTTGCTGGTCCTTTACAGGAACTGGAGTTCTCTGCCTGTACAGTTATGGGGAACAGTAGTACAGTGTGCTATGCCTAACTTTATCTTAAAGGCCTGCATGGCGTTGGGAGAGATGGGGACCCTATGTGGTCACCACATAGGCCGATATGAAAGTAATGGGGACCCGCGATGTGGTGGGCTAAAGTGATGGACAAACCGCGAGGACGGGACAAGCCGTGAACATGTGGTCTCATCTGTTGCCTCACTGGACCCCCTGCAACTGTAGGATTCTGTAATGGTCTGTGGTTTACATTTACAGCCACACTGTGTTCTGTGAACAGTGTAGGACGATGGTTACCTGGATTAAACTGCGTTATTATCCACGCGTGCCGATAGGCGAGGTGTGGATATATCGTTTGCCGTTTGTTTGTATGGTTACGGACTTTTCCGCCGAGGATAAAGCTAGCGGCGTCACATGTTGCTCGGCGTTTCATTGGCGTCCAAGGCAGGTAATGACAAATCTTTGTGAACTTTCCTCCCCCGGAAGCCCGAAATCGGATGAATCGGCCAGCGGCGTGTGGACGTAGTAACGGCATGTGTGTATGTAGGTCAGTCCTCACTGACGTACTTGTTAGGTTTATGGCTTGCAAACTAACATGTCGATATTTAGTTCAATCAACTTTGGGCATGGGGCGGTGGCGGGACCGTTGTGACGGGTTGGTTGGTAGTGGAGTCAGTGGCCAGAACGGGTCGCCTCAGGGGCAGCATTGCTAGGACGGGTGGTTGTGGGGGAGAATATCTACTCCCATGCAGGCCTCTACTTCACCTATTTCAAGTCCAGTGCTGTACGTTATGTCGTTGGATGAATGCTGCTGCAGCTGCACAGAGCAGTGATGGATCACGTTAGCGACCTGTTCTTGGAGACGAGCATGCCTCTGCTGGTGCTGATCGAGGCAGCAAAGGCAGGAAATGAACAACAAGTTGAAGAGTTCTCACAGCTGTTTCACGACCACGCCAACAAACTCGTCGAGGTCTTACTTACTTACTTATGTTATACTAATACACGTACTTTTGTAGTAGACTCGATCAGGTCTTATTATGATTTTCTTGCCACAGGTAAAAGAAATAAATTCGTTTGTAATTTTGTTTTGTTGTTGTTGTTGTTAATATTACAATGATAACTGCCATCATAGCGAGTGATTTTTTTTCAGTGTGTGTGATAAAGCTAACCTAGTTGTCCATGCATGAGGTCCATGAAACAGGTTTATTATTTGTTGATGTTGTACTATTGTTGTTAATACTTGTTTGGCAGGTGGCTAACCTGGCATGTTCAATGTCGACCAATGAAGAAGGAATCAAGATGGTTCGGCTTGCGGCGGCACAGCTGGAGGTCCTGTGTCCACAGGTTATAAATGCTGCCCGCGTACTGACCGCTCGGCCGAGGTCAAAGGTCGCACTGGAGAACATGGACGTGTTCAAAGAGGCGTGGGAAAGACAGGTTCATTTGCTGATGGATGCTGTCGATGACATTACAACGATTGATGACTTCCTTGCTGTCTCTGGTTCGTTATTGGCTGCTTTTGCATACATCTTATTGCAATCTGTACCGAAAAATGGCTTTTTGCTAAAACTATTGCGGTGTGAACTGTGTTGTTGGAAGTTTATGTGACTGACTCTGCTCTTAAACTATACTTTATAGTAAAGTACATTTCACAGTGTATTTGATCACAGAATGCAAAATGAAGTACACCATTTTGTTGCTATGGAAAATGATGGGCTGTAATGCTGATGATGATGTCAACAACGATTGTGAGAGAAGGTTAGTTTTGATTGTGAGAATACAATACATATTTGGTTGTTGTTACATAGTTATGTGCCAGAGTTAAACATCAGGTTGGCCGGATCCCCAGTGAGCTACGGTAACCTACCTTCCGGTATAACTGGTGCGGTTTTTCTGCCCTACATGTTGCGAAACCAATGATGGCAAAGCACCGAGGGAACTCGGAGCATTGATGCCAGCCTGGGAAAGTCCCCACTGGATCTAATAGTTTATTACTCCTTCGCCACCCGGCAGTCTGGGCAAAGACATTATGTTTTGGGGCTATCAGCATCCGTCCGGGTGTTCATTTGTGTGTTCGTCCGGACAGCTATTGTTACCACGAGTTCCCATGAACGCCTTGAACAGTTTCAGTAAAACTGACGGAATATTCACTAGCCCCTACTTATGACCTGATTAGATTCTGTAGGTCAAAAGTCAACGTCACAGCAGGCCAATGTCGTCGTCAACGCAAGGCCGAGGAGGCCGTAGCGTACGTTCTTCACACGGCCCGATTCTCGCACAGTTGAGGGCGTCTCCAGCTGATAGGCCACAGTCTGAACAAATCTGGTGCAGCCAGGTAATGGGAGGACGACCCCACGGTCTGCGCCAGTTTGGGAAGGTCGGAACTCCGTCTCGGACGTCGCATGCCACGCGCAGAACTGCTTTGGCCGGTACATTGTCTGGCATACGTGCAACGTGGCCGAACAGAGAAAGACGGCGCCGGCGATCCGTCCACTGGATACTCTGCAGACCCGATCTCTGTAGGCCAACAAGGGAGTGTTAAAGTCCGTCTTCTAATTGATCTACGAACTGACTGACTCCTGAAGGACGAGATGTCCAGTGCAAGTGTGAGAATGAATGTGACGTTGATGGTGGCGAATGTTTGCTGGTACAGAGGGCCACATCCTGGAAGACGTGAACAAATGTGTACTGGCTCTACAGCAGCGCGATGCCGACATGTTTGATCGAACGGCGGGCGCAATCCGCGGGCGATGTTCGCGTGTCAGCAACGTTGTCTCGGCGGAGATGTTCAACTATGCACCGGGGCCTTACACCGACCACGTCATGCAGATTGTCACTGAACTCAGGGATCGCAGTGAGTATGGCCATGGTTGTAGTTGTGTGTACCTTTGCTACATGTTGACGAAATTAATGTTTTCACTCTTGTTAGGTCGAATCTTTACTTAATACAGCCGGTCTCAAATGTCCTTTTATGTGTCCATTTGTACGTCCATCCGGCCACAAAAATTTCTTCGATTTCAGTGAAATTTGGCGTGTAGGTAGAGGTCAATGAATGATGCACGACATATGCAGTATGACCCGATCCAAGGTTAAAGTCAAGGGTCTTTCAAAGTTGGAAATCCGGCCATTTTGAAAGCTATCTCCTCCGCCATTTACAATGGGAGCTGGCAACTGACCACATATTCTTAAACCAGGGCACAATATCTAAATTCTTTTGGGCTGGATTTCTTATATTTGGCCTAGTTTTTGTGTCACGTGACTTTGAAGTTGACACAAACGTCAGTTGCAAAGAGTCTACCGTCATTCCCCGTACAGGGCTAATTTTTATTGTTATTATTATCAATGCAAAGATTAAAGTGGTACTGTCGCGTTAAAAATGCTGCAGGTACACTGTACAACTAAAAGCAAAGACTAAAAGTCTCGTGCTAGGCCTAAGAAATATACGGCAAATCGTGTCTCTAGTGTCAGGCATTGAAGGACACTTTAAACAAAATCTATTTGAGATACTGTCAAAATGTCAGATTCGACGATGCTGATCTGATCTTTGCCGGTAATGCTTTCACATCCTTGCAGCGGCCACTGGAAATGCTCTGTCACCCATTGTGATTCGACGTGTTGGTGGAACGAGTAGCCTGGATGTGGAGCCAGAGTTGAGTTGTTGTCGTCGTGTTGCTGTAATAGTTGTCATTACAGTATTAGTTGTTGTAGAAGCAGTAGCTTGATTGACTGATTGACTGAGGTACGGGTTTACACTCCACACGACACAAAATAGGCCACTAAGACACCAAAAGTCTTGTATTTCACAGACAATTTCTACATCATTTAACGCAGTTCTAAAAAAATGAATGACACATTTAGGTAACTGTTCTGTGGAATGAAGCCGATGGAAACTTGTTGTAGTTGTCGTGCACTTTGCGGAGAAAGTCGAGCAGTCATTGAATGCACTCGGACCAAACCCACGGTTTGCCATCGACGAGAACGGTTTCGTTCACGCAACTTCACTGGTGTATGACGGTGTCCGCAATGTCAGGCACGCTGTCCTCCAAAATCGGGTTTGTAGTTTTTCTTTACTGATACGCTGTGGCGGTTTTACCTGTTAGCAATGCCATTGGTTGCATCAACATCAAGTCCACTGAGATGGGTGACCTTTCTCGGGTACACTGTCTTGGCATGTAACCTGCCACTCAGGCCAACTCAGCCTCCTACCCTTAGCAGTTCTTTGCAGCTGAGAAGGTGGCTTTCTGTCTGGCATCACAGCAGTTGTGTCTCACACGCCTATGGACTCTAGTGGCCTCAGAAAGGTAGTTGAGCTCTCCACCTATATTCCCGTAGGAATAAGTAAGTAAGTACATGTTTTATATAGCGCCAAGGTCTGATTTATCTTCTACGTTAGTGATATAATGCTCTGCACCATGTTAGATTGATGACAATGACTCGGAGCTGGAAGCAGAATTTGAGGAAATGCCGTATGACATCCGCAGCAAATGTAAGCTGTTCATCGTTTTACTGCATGAAGATGTGTCTATTGTTATTTTGTTATTTTGATTTTTTACTCAAAACGGAAAATGTTATATGAGTAGCCATTTCATTTTCTAATTCAGATCCAAACCGGTGTTTTACATAACCACTACCAGTTATAATCGTCGAGGTTTGTCATTTCGTTGTGGCTTTTGAATCATTTTCCATTTAGCATATGTTTTACCATTTCATAAATGTTGTAATTTCCTTTTTATATTGTACATTTAATCAGAAATTATCATTAATCTATAGTGCATTATGTATTGACGTCATTCCCTACATGGTTGCTCTGCTTCATTGACATAACTCCATTATTTGTTTTTCATTTTTAAAAATCTTTATTGTCATTGAAAATAAAAATAACAGTGATGCACAGACCTAGTAACTCCAGTTCAGATCAGTTAAGTTTGTGCAATGTGAACGGGGTTAATAAGCATGAAAATAATTACATTGGTTACATGATTATATTGTTAATGAAAAACGGAAGTTGCTGGACTGTGATGATGGATGACATGTCCAGCGAGTCACGTTACGGAGGACGTGCTTCATGAGCACGAGGAAGTGAGCGACCGAGCGATGATGCGAGCACTGCCGGAGGAGGAACGTATCAAGATTCAGCAGCAGGTGCAGATGTTCCGCATTGAGAAGGCGAAGCTGGACCGAGAGGTGGCCAAGTGGGACGAGAGCGGCAACGACATCATCATCATCGCGAAGCAGATGTGTATGATCATGATGGAAATGACCGACTTCACCAGGTCTCGTCGTTGTATTTTAATAAATGTTAAAAAACTTGTGGCAGTTTATATAATTGTTGAAATGGCAGAATCATCTCCTTTTTAGGTCGACTCTTCCACAGAGTCGACCTAATAAAGCTGGTCTCAAATGTTCGTCTGCCCATTCGTATGTCCGTCCGTCTGCAAAAAGTTTCTTTGATTTCAATGAAGTTTGGCATGTACGTAGAGCTCGATGAGTGATGCACGACAGTATGCAGTATGACCCGATCCAAGGTCAAGGTCAGAAACCCTTAAAATTTTTAAATTTTTTCATTTTCAAAAGCTATCTTTTCTGCCATTTACAATGGGGGCTGGGAACTGACCAATGATTCTTAAACTAGGGCACAATATCTAAATTTGATCACGCTGGATTTTTATATTGTTCCTAGTTTTTGTGTCACATGACTTTGAACTTGGCAGAAATGTCAGTTGTGATGAGTCGACCGTCAGTACCGCACGGGCTAATTTATTTTCACATGATATTTCAAAAACTGATGCAGCTAGGATCAACAAACTTGACATGGAAATGGTCCACCATGACTATTGGACACACGTTTGTTTTGTGGTCAAAGGTCACAGTTATGAGGCACAGTGTGAGTCATGGCGCTGTTGTGAGTGCTGGCTTTTTCTCGTTACTTATGCAGCTAGAATATCGGAACAGCATTGACCTAGTGCCATTGCTAGTGACTAATGTAGATCTTAGCAGGAATCAGCCGTGTTTGTCACCTTAACCACACATATTAGTAACCATTGTCTGTTCATGTCATGAATATTTTCATACCGATGATTTAAATGCTCGTGATATCATTTGCCATTACCATAGAACTAATTGTGTTGTCCAGAGGGCGTGGTCCTCTAAAGAGTACAATGGACGTGATTGGTGCCGCTAAAAAGATTTCCGAGGCTGGAGCCAATCTGGACAAGTTCTGTCGTCAGGTTGCCGAGCAGGTGATTGTCTTGCTTCTTATCTGTTTGCATGTCACTTTTGACTAAAGCTATATAAATGAGCATCATTGATGTTCTTGTCCAAGGAATCATGTATTAAATGGGGTCTAAATCTTCCCATGGGAAGAGGCAGTTGAGCGAGGACTTGTGCCAGCCATCGTAAAGTATATGGACTGCGCAGTGTGGACGAGCTTGGTGACGGCGATGCGGAATTTTGCCAAATTACTTTGCACTCTTGTTTAGCTGTACCTTTGGCAGCCAGCTGTCATCAAAAGGTATCCTAGAAACCATGGACAGTTGTTAGAGCAGTCTTTACATGCCACTCCCAATCAACAGCGTGAAGCACTAAATGCAGTGTTGATGGCAAATGTATTTTGTCATTGCTCTGTTGCTATACAGTGTCCGGATTCGGCAACAAAGAGAGATCTGGTGGCATACCTGGAGCGTATCTCGCTGTACTGCCATCAGCTCAACATCACCAGCAAGGTGAAAGCAGATGTACAGAACATCAGCGGAGAGCTCATCGTGTCTGGGGTAAGTTTTCATCATTATCATCATCACTGCTCAGTCTATACTTGCAAATTAGTACTTGAATACATCTGTAATGGCATTGGGCTTATGTATCTTGTTATGTCTTGTTGTCTTCAGAATTATTCATGAAACAATGGCATGATAAGAATGAAGGCCAGTGCCTAAGAATAAAACTTGAATTGGCACGGTTTCAGTTCATCATTCCTTTTTAACCAATCCATGGACCAACAAATATTTAAACATTTTCTGGAAGCAGCTTTACATGCATTTTGTAGGCAAGTAAGTCGTGGAAACTCTTCTGAAAATTAATTGATTAAAAGTTAGTTGATTAAAGTGATTGACGGTTAGTTAATTAATTGATTGTTAAAATTTACAGCTCTGCAAACTTTAAAAATTTCTTTTGTTTTTTTTGGGATTGGACGAAAATCGATGGAAGTTAATTATTTGATCATGTTTTGGTGTGAAATTTTTATGGCTTCACAATCTGGCTGGCGAGGTCAAATCTTGTGAACACCATGTCTCATGAACTACTTGAACAATCTCGATGAAACATACAAGGAATAACCACTAGCTTCTACTGATGACCTGGTTAAATTTTGGAGGTCAAAGTTTTAGGTCACCGCATGCCTAAGTAAGTGGTGGAGAAGTCATCCACACCGACGCTGGGGTGTTGAAGTTCATATTCTCAGTAAGTA
>Ga0209780_1004331_pt1 | contig 10900 bp, 8 predicted proteins | sample WorMetexBAHAMAS2_FD_187384 | JGI IMG/M metagenome (GOLD analysis project Ga0209780, IMG submission 187384) | Marine gutless worms symbiont microbial communities from Max Planck institute for Marine Microbiology, Germany - Inanidrilus exumae... | ecosystem: Host-associated > Annelida > Digestive...
CCTCCTCCTCCCTCCTTGCCTTCAACTCTCCCTCTCACTCTCTCTCCCTCCTAGTGTTGACAGCATTAGGGGTTTCGCGCACATGCTGCCGGTTTTGCAGCGGCTCGGCGATGCTTACGGTTTCGGCTTCTAATTTTTGTGTTTTTTCTCTATGGCGCTGTGTTGTATGATTTTATCTATGACTAATGTAAACAAAACGAAATAGTGATCATGCGAGAAAGAAAGTTAAAAGAACAATTTAACGCTTTAGCTGAGCGCCTACGCGATGCTCAGTTAACGGTGGATCAGCTGGGGGAGTTGCACTCTATGAAATATTTTTACACAAATATCAGCGAAGAAGGATGTGCAAAACTGAGGGCCGTTCCTGTAGGGCTACTTCTATTACTAATGTTTTCAGTCGTCTGTTTGACGCTGTCGCCTTTATCGCAGATGGCAGCAGTTTTGCACGACGTTTGCGGTTTGCAGGTATTGCATATCGTTGTTTTGTTACAGAACAGTTACAGTTTGATTAGCTAATTTTGATTTGCGAGCCTTACGTATAGTTATGACGGTATGTTAGTCTGTGATCAGCAACAGGAGCTCAGCAAGTGCTGAGATAGCCAACTGTGACGACGCAGACTTGACAAGTTTGTTCATTCGTGGCTGTGCATCGACTTGTCACCAGATGCGGCTGCGAGTGGATTAATCCAATCTTGACGCCATCTAATACATGTATGGTTCCTTGGACCTACAAAAGTCAGCACCCAAACGGCACTTTGGTCAGTTCAGCCGTTTTTGCGCAGCACATCCTTGTGACCAACACACCGACAGACACACAGACCATACTGTGTGCGACATCTGTAGCAATAGTCCGCATCTTATGCACTGTGTGCAGGCGGTGCAGCCTAAAAGGTCGTGTTTAACCATGTAAACAGATGGATGCCTGACTTTCAAAGCAGAAACCTAGCTGCCAGTAATGATACAGGTGCTGTAATTTAATTGCTGTATATTAAACGTGAACAATATACTGTGGAAATCGGCGATTGTGAACAGTTTTGTGACACTCTTACAACTCTTTGATATATTTAAGTCTAGACTTGACAACTTTTTGATGTTCTAAGATGTTAGATATGATTACACTGTCAACCTCATTGGTATCGGAGATTGATCTGACTTTGAAAATTATTAAAAAGTCATGGTAGTGTTCAGTGGCGTAACTACGAGAGGCGCGGTGAGGCAATTGCCTCAGGGCGCCTGGCGCAGAGGGGCGCCTTGAGCGGACGAATAATGTTTTTTTGCTTTGCAACTGAATTTCAAAAGAGAAATAATTAAAAGGAGCAAGCTAAATGACAATGACAAGAGTAAATGACAATAGATGCTGGTTCAGTTTAGGTCCTGTCCGTGTTTTAACAGCGTAACAATTCGATGGATCATAGTAATCGTAAATTGTCCATAGTTATGGGCTGGCTTTGTCAACCACTTTTACGCAACACGCCCCTGAAATTACTAAATTCCGTAAAAAATAACGCAAAATAAAGGCCATTTCGCCGTTCAAGGTCATTCAAGGTCACCGATTTTGGTACCAATCGAAAACTCATATACAGCACTACAAAAGTGAAAAATCGCTATATTTCGCTACCCCTCTTGCGTTTAAACCGCCCTACGGAGGGGTTCCCCTGGGACGATCTCCGTAAAATTGTCCGTGGATGTTAACGGATGGCCAAGGTACCAAACAGCGAAGAAAAATTGCCGAACATTTCAACCGGCTGAGTATAGGGTGCACGAACGTTACAGGCAGACGACAGACGGAACGGCGATAGCATATAGCGAACGTGAACGTGAGTTAACGTTCGCTAAAAATTGCTATATTTTGCTACACCTCTTGCGTAAAAATTCCCCGACTGAGGAATTCCCCTGGGACGATCTCAGTAAAATTTTCAGTGAATGTCAACGGCCAAGGTACCAAATAGTTAAGAAAAATTGCGGAAAATTTCAACGGGCTGAGTAGGGTGCACCAACGTTACAGACAGACAAATGACAGACGAACGGGCGATAGCATATAGCGAACGTGAACGTGAGTTCACGTTCGCTAAAAACTTAGTGTCGCTGAGCGTAGAAAGCGACAGAAACAGAAGGAGGCTGCACAGAGTGAACTGATGAAGAAAGTACCGAAACTGAACACATACTTTAGTGCTCCATAAGCGTCAGCTGCTAGTCGTACGTATACGACTACGAGTGCGACTTTGGAACAGTCAGAAGAAGGACAGGGGATAACAAAGGAAGTTTCTTGACAGCAAGATGACGATCAGGATACCGGTATTCATTCAAACACTGAACAGTTGATGGAAGCTGAGCCCACTTTTTGCGCTGAAGATGCAGCTGCAGAACGAACTGGAGTCAGGAGTTAATGCCCTGAATGTACGAAATTTTCTTGAACTACAGGGTGAAGTACCATAATCAACAGAAGTGATACCGCCGTCTGCTGACAATGTCTCATGCAGGTTCGACTGAGTTCTTTAGCTATTCTGTCAATCGAGAGCCAACGCCTGGATGACGTGGACACCGACAACATTATCGATACTTTTGCTGATATCAAAGCCCGTAAGAAATCATTCTAGGATTGAACAGTGGAGGTACAGTTTAAATTCTTGTATTTGAATTGTTTATCTATTTCGGTCTTGAAATATTGTCTTCAGATTTAAGTGCTTTTTGCCACACTAACAGGAAAATAATCGAACGTGATAGGTGTTTTGCTGCATGGCTTGGTCAGTTCAGTAGCGTAAATTGGGTTCCCCAGGTGGAACAGCTAGATAGGCCTTTAATTTTGGAATTCCGTGGGGGCGCCTATGAAATGTTTGCCTCAGGGCGCTTCCGACGTAGTTACGCCACTGGTAGTGTTTTAAGAACGATACGGACATATAGGCTCGTTGGAGCCTGTGTCTGTCAACATCATTGACTTGACTTGATTTGACACCGGCCTTGCTTTTTGGAAAGGCAAATATATACAGAATTTGTTTGCAATTCTTGCCCATATGACACTCGATCTTTTTGCAGAGCCTGTGTCACATGGGCGTATGGAGCATGCATTTTCTGTATGTGGTGAAATGTGTTCAAACAAGCACAACATCTCCAAACATTAACTTGCAACATCAGGTTTTTCTGTGAATGAACAAGAAATACTTGGCAAATGTACTGCAGTAGGTGTGGCTTAGCAAAATGTGCATCTGACAGTTTTTTTTATCTTGTTGAATTCATTGCGTATTAAATATTTGTAATTCTTAATGGATCAATTCAACTGCTGACTGAAATGAGTACAATATTGCCATGTTTTAGCTAACTATAAGTGTCACTATAAAATCAAATAACTACCAGTAAATAAAGAACAGTATTTAGTTAACACAACTAAAACTATAACTAAAAACCCTAGCTATAACTAAACTGTAATTTTTAAAATCACAGCTGCGTTAACACTGATGATGAACAGTTTGTCAGTTAGTGCTGTGACGGTTTTGAAATTGAAACCGAAACCGCGGTTTTAATCCAAAACCAAACCGAAACCGAAACCTCCAAATTTTGTAGGCTAACTAACGGTTTAATTTCAGATACTCCACTGACTAAAATTTGGTTGTGTTAAGGCAGATCTACCGTGCCAATTAAAAGGCACAACAGCGTTCATTGCATCGTGCCCAGCGTCGTGCCCGGCGGGTCTGCTGATTAACGCTGATTGGCCTTAATTGCCTGCCTGCTGTGTCGTGTTGAGCTTTGCTGAAGAGACGTAGGTTTATTTGCGCTGTGTAGGCAAGTTAAAGGCTGATCATACAGTTATACTTTTTATTAAAAGTAGTGCTGTGACGGTTTTGAAATCGAAACCGAAACCGTGGTTTTAATCCAAAACTGAACCAAAACCGAACCGATTGATGAAAATCCAGAACCGCACAGCACTATTGTCAATGGTTGTTGCTTTATCTGAAGTTATCCCATCAGTAAAATCGCATTATGTTACAGATTTTTTTGTAGTTAAATGATGCTTGTTCTATGTGAATGTTTGGTTTTTCAGAGCCTGTTTACTGAAGATTGCCTGGTTGCATCTGATTCGCTGTTGGTAACATTATTCCGCCCTCCTGTGAACTGCAGAATTTGCCATGGTTTAACACACATTGATCATGTGTCCCGGCTCAGCCGTGAGTTGTTTGAAGAACGTTATGCATACTCTGGACGACCAGTCATTATTACTGATGCCATGGCAAACTGGTCGGCTCTTCAGAGTTTTAGTTTTGAGTTTTTCCGTGGAATCTATTCCAACAACAGTCCGGCACTAGTTTCTAATGAAGACTGCCAGTTCTTTCCATATGAATCTGGTTTCCATAATCTTAGTGAAGTATTCCATATGACAAGTGAACGTGCCAACTTACACAGTGATTCTGAGCCATGGTATATTGGATGGTACGTGCGATGTTCTAAGCGATCATAGATGTTGTGTCTCGTTTATTATCTTTACTTTATGTTGTGTCACTTGCTGAGTCTGTCAACGTAGATTATACTACCATATTGGTTAGACATTATTGCTATTACTGCTGATATTTACTGCTGTCTTTTGAACAGGAGCAACTGTGACAGTGCTGCTGCCAATGTCCTACGGACACATTATAGTCGGCCTTATTTCCTGCCTGTTGAGGCAGAGTCGAGCAAAACTGACTGGATCTTCATGGGTAGCCCAGGATTTGGAGCTCGTTTACATGTTAGTTTTGTCATAATTTTTAATTTCTCTGTTTTGTATCATTAGGCTGCATCACATGTACTACATAGATGTGGCCTATTGCTAGTGTTGTTATGGTGGCAGGAATTTGCAACTCGGTCGGTGGCGGTGTTTTTTTGACCAGACACCACGGTGTCGGTGCCGGTGGCGGTGACGAATATCGGTCCATGTCAAGGCTACAATTGTTAATTGGAAACAGGTGGATGTCGCGGCTTCAATTGTTCCGACTGTCCTGGAATGCACACTAATTGCTCACGGCAGGCGACGGGTAGCGGGTGCACTAAGTGAGACCATTGCGACAGTCTCCTAGACTGTCCCTGCTGTCCCGGCAGCCCTGTCATTTGCGAGTGGGGAAGCCGACGCATGGGGGAGGGCGGGCTGTGTGGGTGACTGGACTGACTTGCCGTGCGTTGAGGCAATCAAATGACGTGACATTTAGATGACTATTGCTTCTCTCGGAAGTGAGGAAAAAACTCCCAGAAAGACCGCCGAGAACACTGTAAAACACCGTGATGGCGGTGTGGGTTCGGTGGTAGCCAACCACCGCAGTGCCGCTGAAAGTTCGGTGGTCGTAACAACACTACCTATTACTACAGATGTAGCACGTAGCATGGTCTGTGTGTGTGTGTGTGTGTGTGTGTGTTGAACATATGGGTGAGCTGTGAAAAAAACGGTTGAACTGATCCAGATGCGTTTTGGGGGCTGACTCATGTGAGCTTAAGAAACACTGTGTTAGGTGGGGTCGAGATCTCTGATGTATACAGAAAAAGGATCATTCAGTCATCAATATCTGCATGACAGCACAGCTGCAATGCTCCCGACTGATCAATGTCACATTATATTGTCCCTCCCCACGAAAATCCGCCTTCCCATACAATGTGGCCATTTGTCAAAATTATTTGACCACTTGTTTACACTTTGCATGAGTATCAGTATCTTCATTATTTTTAAAAAGGTAGCAAATACTATAATACATTGTTTTTTACAATGTCAGTCTCGAGTTATAAATTTTGTGTGTCTATATATACATATGTATATGTATATGTATATGTAAACCCTTCAAAGTTGGAAATCTGGCCATTTTAATAAGCTTTCCCCCGCCATTTACAATGGGTGCTGGCAACTGACCATGGATTTTTAAACTAGGGCACAATAGCTACATTTGTTTGGGCCGGATTTTTTATATTTGTCCTAGTTTCTGTGTCACGTGATTTTGAATGTGGTAGAAACGTCAGTTGCGAACAGTCGACCATCAGTCCCGTACGGGGCTAATTTATTCTGTGTATCTTGCCGTACAGATAGACAGTGTTGGAAATCCATCATGGCAGGCACAGGTTTCAGGAACAAAACTGTGGACACTTGTACCACCGCCTGAGTGTTATTTTGAATGCACTGAGAGACTGGAAGCAACGGTCGGCCCAGGAGAAATCAGTATGTCGTCTTACTTTGAAAGATTACACCTTGCATTTTGTACCATATTTTAATTTTAGCTAGTGAAATGAGATTGGAATGTTCTTTGTGTGTGAAATTTATTTTGCTATGACTAAGGGTTTATTTTACATTTATTACTGGCCCGCCTAATGGGCCAGTATTGTTTTGCTCGCTGGCGTCTGTCTTTGTCATCTGTCATAGTCTCTAACACTCCACAGTGGGCCTGGTTTGACTTAAGTTATTTATTTTAGAGCTGATCTAGTTAATCCTGTGTAACTGTTTGTAGAAGCATTGTTTATTACTGGCCCGCGTACACATAGTGCCGGGGGCCAGACTAGTAATGATCGCTGGTGTCTGTCTTCATCTGTCGTCTTTAACACGGCGCATATGCAACGTAACTCACCAGGGGGCAGCACGCGGCGGGCCAGTCGTGTTACATTCCGTTAGGGCGACACCTTGTTTAAACAGTTCTGTAAAATGTAATGTGCATGTATAAGAAGCAAAGAACAGTATGTGTATTACAGTAATGTCAGCTAACTGTGTGTATGTGTGACAATGTGTATGTTGTAGTTGTTCTTGACACAAATCAGTGGTTCCATTCAACTGTTATCCTTGGCGTCAACATCAGCATTGCGATTGGCTCGGAGTACGACTGATGCATGGTTGCATGCTGAGCATCTATTCTATGCATGTCGTTAATTTTGTTTTGAGCGTGAGCTGTAGTATGATTAATTCGGAGGAGTATAGTTCGTGATGGACAGTACAGTGTTGGAGTCACAGTTAAGAGCTTGGCTGTCAGTCCTCGGATGTGTTGTGTCTGTCTATCACCAAGCACTGTGGCTTGCTACTCGTGTAGCATCAACCATCCATTTAACGGCCATCACACAAGTCAGCCTGCATTGGCAAGCGACCCCAGATAAGGACTGGGAGACTTTGTTGGAGGATAGTTTCACTGCTGGTGGCAACTGGTGCATTCAGATTAGGGAGAAGACGATGGAGTTCTTGTTGGTGTTACCTACACCGTCTACATACCGTCAGTTGAATTAGTTAATAATCTAAAAGGCAGGAAATGAAGGGAAGAGATGTGGTGTGCTGTATGTAACACTGGATGTCGTCTCACAAGGTGAGTGCTATCACAGAGATGTGAAAGGAGGATGTTGACTAGATCTCACTTGATTGGCTGCAAAGTGACTGAACTCGAATGCTAATGTGACGGTGACACTGTGAGAGGTTCAGACGACAAGACGGTCACATGTTTAGTTGTATGATAAAATTATAATATTTTTTAAAAAAGATTTCTGAGTGGACATATGTAATCTCATTATCATCATTTTATCAGCCTCTTAGCATGCCTCCTTCTGCTTTATAAAATGGCAAAAGTGGAGATGCACAAAATTAAACTTAAGAAAATTAAACTGCTTTCACAACTACTATTGCTAATTAATGCACCAAATGATGATGTCACATTGTATCATATAATCTATTGACAGTTCTTCATGTATGTTCACATTCTGATGTTCTATTTCAACAACTTAGATGTTTTGAAGGTGGTGCAAAACCCAGGCTGTTGTCCACTGCTAGCGGAAAATGTTTATGGTATTTCATAAGCTAGTGAAGGGACAGGATGGTGGGATCTTTAATGACGGTTTTATTACAAATTTTCTGCTGACTCTGATGATGAAAGAATTTTAAAAATCAGTCAGCATTTGGTGAAGTCCATATGCAAGTTGTGTATGTGTTTTCATCCCAGCTGCGATTTGTACAAATGATGTATGTGTATGTGTAGTACTTTAAATTTTGTAACTTTGTGCAGTGGGCAATGAGCGTATTATTTATGGTTTAACCAAATTAAATTAATAATCGGCTAATTAAATACTTATGTTTCAAAAAGTAGACTTTTCAATGTGACGTATTGTGAATGCCAACTGAATACACCGAGGCATCATTTGACGCACACTTCGATATTTTTGGCATATCTATAGGTCCCAACTGTCGATTTTTGGCTGTATTTCGCGATTTTTAAGACGTACAATACGCCAATACGTCCACTCACGAGAGCCCTGATTGGCGGCCACACGGCGCTCAGTCTGCATTCAACAAGTGATCTGGGTGAACTGTCTCAGTGGCTTCAGGCCGTTCAGGGGCCGAACCGGCTCACTCCCCCTCGAAACTGCGCAAACATGGGCCTACCCACATGGCGCGATTAATGCGGCCAGGCTGTTGATGACGATGGAATAGTAAGCCGGTATATGACAGTGCTTGCTTACTTATTTAATGCCGTTGTTATTGCCTTGACAATTGCTGTTTACTTCCAGTACTAATAGTCTAATACCTTACGCGATTACGTCAATTTTTTCCAGTTGGGTGAAGTCAAATTGTGTGTAACCAATCTTCACACGTGTCCATTGGCGGTTCTAGCTATTAGGCCGTGCCTCGTGCCTGGCCTACCCAAACGAAATTCTGCCCCACGTACACCACTCCTGTTGGCCTACTCAAAAGTTGCTTGGCCCTTTATCTGGCCTACCCATATGAAAATTCCTAGAACCGCCCTTGCACGTGTCGAGTGCAAAATCAATTGAAAATGGGGCAAATTTTGTCTTGTACAATGCTGAACTGAATGAGACAATGGGGTGGGTCTAATTTTTGACAACAATCAACTAAAGAGCATTCCTGTGACTTCTGTCTTCAATAGCAATAACACCACTGAAGTGTCAGGAGAGGCCTTCCTGAGTACTTCTAATGTGATAAAACCGCTTGGCGGCCGGGTCTCTGCCCCGGACCCCACTGGAGGAACTTACAGCGCGCCCCCAGATCCCATAGCTGGTGGGTAGAGGAATGGCTGCTTTCTCCCCAAGAACCCCATCCCTGCTCTCGGCCCTTCGGGCCTCGTACCTCGTGTCCTTCGGACTTCGGTCACTCGTTTCATGCCCCAAACTTGAAATCCTGAATATGTGTACGTCCCTGTGCTTTGCCATGATGACAGTACCATAAATGTCGTCTTTAATATTATTATTGTTATTATATTACATAATGTTGGAGCATTCAGTCATTACACCAGCTTTTTTTACAAGTTCAGAAAAAGTTAAAAACGATTTATCGTGTAATTATGTCGTCTTATCAGTTGTCAGGTAAACTGAGGTAATCACCTATTTATCTTCTGTCCTTGACATTGACAGTTAAGTCTGAGGGAGCGCAGTTGAACAGTTAAGTAGGTCACGCCAACACAGTCTGTTTCCTACGCATTCTGGTTATTGAGACCTTACTAAACGACTCAACTTCAAGACCAAGGCTTAACGTCTGATCCATGCCTAATGCTCATTGATACTGATGCAGTAGTAGTGCATGCATCATAAATCACCACCCAAAAGGGATGTGTTTAGGGTTACGCGACCTCTTTTAATTTTGGGAAATAAGTCATAGTATCTCGGAAACGGTGCATGATAGACATAGATGCATCATGCAATGGAAGAGTGGAAGACTAATAGGAAATAGTATGTGGTCTATCGAATGGCACCATTACCAATGACCGAGTGACCTTAAAGACCACTTGCTGTTTGAAACCTTTCTAACTCTCATATCTCGAAATATAGCATGTATTATGATAAGCTTACACATAAATCAGAAAGCGCATGTGGCTTGCAATTTCAACTATCTTGCAGAAAAAGAAGAGTCTACTTCGCAAGGGCACTGGCAGTCACATACACTGTAAATGTGGTAAAATCTCGGAAGCGGTGCAAGATGTAGTTGAGTTGTTACTACAGACCACTAATATGAAGTGTTGTCTGGCCCATCAAATAGTGGTAATTCCGAGGACCTTGAATCACTTCTAGGTCATCCACCTACTGCATGCCTTTTAAAATGTTTTTTTTGTACAGCTGTGCAGCAGTTGACAATATTTCAATTGACGCGGATTCACGCGATCCCTTAGTATAAGCTGAGCTTTCTTGTAAAAAGTTCATTGTTATAAAATTGGGTTTTAAAAAATTTTGTTCAAAAATAAATTGTTTGTACGGCAGTAATTCTGTGGTATTGATGCTATGACGTTTCTACTGCCGCAAAGCAGTGATGTAGTCCTTGAGACCACAGTCTTGGTCTCAAGGCACCTCGAGGACAAAGAATAAAGTCTTGGTCTTGGTCTTGACTGAAAGTCTTGGTCTCGGTCTTGACAAAAAAAGTCTTGAGAATTAGAATTTACAAGACTGGTGGTTTCGGTTAATAGCTGGTACTAAGAATAATAATTTGGGACATTTGTGTTAAAATCAAGCCATAAGTGTGCAATATGAGATTGCATTTTAGTGTTGTTCAGCACTGTTCTGTTTGAGTTGTTTTAAATTAGACCTACTGTCTTTATGTCATTGATGTCTGTGTCGTGTGTATACTGTTGTGTTCATTTTGTGACCATTATATCGTAACCTGTGTAGTGGTCTGAGTAAAGTCTTGGTCTTGGTCTTGGCCTTGAAATAAAAAGTCTCGCCTTGGTCTTGACCAAAAAGTATTGGTCTTGGTCTTGAAAAATATTGAGGTCTTGGTCTTGAGACCTAGAGTCTTGGTCTTGGTCTTGGTCTAGACAAAAAAGTCTTATTTACATCACTGCTGTAAAGTACTGTGACCTCAGCGGTACTAGTACCAGGGCTGTAGAATTGGGTTTTAAAAACCTAAAAAAAAACAATTTACTTTACTTTTTAGGTTTTTAATTTTATTATTTTATTTTAATGTATTTAAATGAATTAATAT
>Ga0209780_1004332_pt1 | contig 10899 bp, 5 predicted proteins | sample WorMetexBAHAMAS2_FD_187384 | JGI IMG/M metagenome (GOLD analysis project Ga0209780, IMG submission 187384) | Marine gutless worms symbiont microbial communities from Max Planck institute for Marine Microbiology, Germany - Inanidrilus exumae... | ecosystem: Host-associated > Annelida > Digestive...
ACGACTGAATGATCCCTCTTGCTCTGTACACTGCAGCATAAACTCCCAATACTTTTCAATGGGTCGGACGTGTTGCCCATTACCGTGCGGATCTCAATCTGATAAATTCTTTGGGCCAAACCATATCTCAACCGGATCAGCCGTTTCTGCAGGGCTCACGAACGTGGCCTACAGACAGACACACAGACAGATCACGCTACTCCGTCCGTAGCAATAGGCCGCATCTCGCTATTGCTGCAACGTGGCCTAAAAATAACACCTGCAATGTAAGAAATACGCTACAGTCAAACGAATCACTGTACAAAATCATATGCGGCCGAGCATCATGTCCTCTGAATATCGCACGTCTCGCGGTCCCTGAAAGTGAATGGTCTTTGCCACGGCAGCAAGAAACACGGTAAAGCTTGACAGTCCCAGCAGTTTGCAAACGATCAAGTCCAACCAATACGAGAGGCCAAAGCGATTGTGATCCGCCAACGGCATATAGTCGCGACTGGGACCATTGCTGGTAAATATTGCCAGACCAGCCACGTTCATCAGACCTGCAGACAATAGCAACGTCGTCCGCCAATATCTGTTACATCTATATCATACACGGACACCTAATCATAGACACTACCAGACCATAACAGTACTACTGAGTATCAATCAGCACACAAAATCTGAATTGCCTAGCTTCACCGATTCCAAAGATACGACCATGACTGGGGTCCAAAATTGAAAAATAGGTAACAACTCTGCCAGTGCACCGTCATAAACGTGAACGACTGTGGCGGATAAACACAAAGGTTTCAAACAGCAAAAATGACTTTACAAGTCAATAAAGGTCACCCGTAATGGTGCCATTCGATGGGCCACATACAATTTCCTATTAGTCAGCAATTGCAGCCATGTGTCAATCTTGCACCGTTTCTGAGATATTACCACTTAATTCCCAAAATTTAAAGAGGTCACGTGACCCTGAACACAACCCTTTCAGGGGTAGTCTATCATGTGCGCACTAGTACTCGTCTGTATCAGTCAGCACACAAAATTTTAAGTGCTAGCTTCACAGATTCCAAAGACATCAAAGGGGTCAAAATTTAAAAAACAGGTCACTGTCACGTGACCCTGACTACGACCATTAAGGGGTAGTTTTGTCATCCCAAAGCCAACAAGTGATATATTCTAACTGTGTACACAAATTTGGCGACTCTCGCTTTAGCAATTCCAGAGATATGGCTGACGGCATCGAAATCTAAATTGGGTCAAGTAACCCCGACCACGCCCCTTTTATGGGTGGTTTGTCATCAGAAAGCTAGAACTTTGAAGTTTCTATCTCCGCCCATTATGAAGATATGAAAAGAGATACAAAATGTGGAAATTTGGGTGGTTTGTGGTAGTTAGAAGTCACTCAATTTCACTGAAAATAGCGCCATTCGATAGAGCGCATACAAGTTCCTGTTAGCCTTTCATAGTAACTATGGCCCTATCTTGCACCATTTTGATATAGTGAGATATTAGTTGAAAATCATCACTTCTAACCTACTACAGCTCTAATTGTTACCCCACTGTGGAATTTTGCCGTATTTTTGGCATCAGAAAACTGCAGTCCCTGGGCTATAGTACGGCGTTGTCTGCGTGATCCTAGATTTAGCCGTCTTAGTAGAACACTGACTTGTAACAGATGGATGGACGGACAGACAGACGGACGCACGATGTCGTTAAGTACCGCGCTAGCATATCGTCACGCAGGTAAAAATCGTCGAATTTAACGCAATGTGCGTTTGGCGTCCAGACTGGTGGTGACCCACTGGAATTTTGCTGAGTTCATCGGCTGCCGGTTTCTTTGGCATCAGAAAACTATGAAGTCTCTGGGCTATCGTACGGCGTTGATTTTGTGATTCTACGTTTAGCCGATTTGATAGAACACCGACTGTGACAGACGGACGGACGGACAGACGCATAATGACAGCATAAGTGCTAGAATATTGCCGGGAGGTTAAAACTTAAAATCGCAACTTCAAATCATGCAAGTCACCAAACCTCGATCCACTAATCCCCAGAGGTTCTCTTCCAGAACAGGTGGAGAAAGAGGATCCGACAAGGAACTAACTAACCTAGTTTCACCTGGAAAACGGTCGTGAAACGACCGAAGCAGACAAACGTTAAACGTTAACAGCAGCACTGGCCTTGTACACACGTCGTTCTGCATGCTAGCGTTATTAAGCTTACAAAGTATGTGAAATGTGGCGGCTATGATAAGTGACTCAGCACACAGACATAACTGAATCAGAAATTGCTCACTTGTTATTTTGCAAACTTTTCAAAGAAATTGGATTACAGGATTAATGTATTAATGAACCTCTTGTACATTTCTTCTTATTTTGCAAACTTTTCAAAGAAATCGGATTACAGGATTAATGTGTTAATGAACTTCTTGTACATTTCTTCCAGAAAATCTAGACTTCAGTGTGAAAAATTAAACTAAACAACAGTTTAACTTTTACGTCTGAGCTACTTTCCATACCGACGTATTCACCGTAAGAATAGTTAGTTTGCTTCTACCGGACCCATCAGCTGAATGTCTGCATAAAAATTCTGATTTATTTTGCTGCATTTTAGTTTGCTAAATAATCAGAGTAAAACTCTATATTGCTAACTCACACAAGTTCAAAATTTCAACACATACACTGAATTCAACCGCACAAAACGAAATTTGCAACGGGCTGTTTGTGATCTGAACTATTCAACTTCAAGGACAAATAAATAAATAATAACAACCACCGTTAAGTAGCATCTGAACAAAACGTATAAAGTCGCAAAAAAACTTCAGATGCACTTACTTGATATAACCAGTAGAAAGAGACTGACGTAAAGCAACACCAAGGCAGCGATGTCCTTTCTTATGGGAGCCTCGGGCTTGTAACGTGAAGCAAAGGCATAGCACGTGCAAATCAGCATCAAAATGCAGCAGATAATTAGCAGCACGATATTCACCGTCAGAATTCTGAATGCTGTGTCAAACCACTCTACCACCACATCACACACACGTGCATCTGACAAAACGTTATGACAAAAAAACTGTTTACTAATAAACGAGAATTTCAGTCCTTATTGTTAAGCCAAAATTTATGCTGGCCGCGTCACTACGCTTTCTGCCAGAAGCGGTCAGCATAATAACAGGATGGTGCCAAAAATCAAATCACTCCTTTTAAATTGTTAACATTTCTGGACTCGAATTACACACACAGCAAATTTTTGACCGTTCCAAATGCCATGGACTGAATAAATAAAATACAATAAATTAGCCCGTGTGGGATTGACGGTCAACTCGTCACAACCGACATTTCTGCCAAGTTCAAAGTCACATGACACAAAACTAGGCCAAATATCAAAAATCCGGCCCCATCAAATGTAGATATTGTGCCTTAGTTTAAGAATCAGTGGTCAATTGCCAGCTCCCTTTGTAAATCGCAGAGGAGAATCGTATGAAAATGGACAGATTTCCAACTTTCAAGGGCTCGTGACCTTGACCTTGGATCGGGTAATACTGCATACTGTCGTGCATCGCTCACACTGAACGGACGGACGGACGGACGAACGTACGTACATCTGATACCAACTTTATTAGGTCGACTCAGAAGAGTCGACTTAAAACTTGCTGCAATATTATCAACGTTTAATACTCTGTATAACATCATTGTTGACAGAGAAGAGATTAACACGGTGTAACAGTACTGGCGGTTAAAGCACAGTGACACATTGTTAGTTAGTTACTGTGTTACAAGTCTCAAGGGATGGAATGCATAACAAATGATGCAAGAATTAACATCAGGACACTGCAACAACTGGTTTACTATTAGTATATTCCAGACACACAGCATCTCAGGGACCTGAGGGAAGTCTGCTATAATGCATTCACCAAAAATCCAAAATGCAATAACATTTCATTTTCGATGTCGTTCTTCTGTCAATGATTTACAAAGTTACACAACTAACACAAGATGAACGCAAACAAATGTGAGAATGCTTCAATCGCTTTGGTAACTACTTTGGTTGGTGGCGTGGCACAGTGGTAGAACGTCGGTCTTTGGTCGGCGAACTTTCCCTGTCCTGTGCTTGAACTGGAGATGATGGGTGACCCTTTATGTGGGTAAACCGTCCGCTATAGGTCAATCTACCAGGCCAACTCAGCCTTTCATCTCGTCTGGGTCAATAAATGAGTAGTAAGATGCAATTGGATATCTTCTACTTCAGTCAGGATGAACGTGGATGCACTAAGAACCTTCCCCTATCCAAAGACATCAAATCGTTTCTGAGTTCACATGCCTCGATGCTGAGTCTGCCGTTCACAAACTCTGGCATTCAAAAGTGTAACAAATGAATAAAAAAATCAAACAGCGAGGGCGAAGTCTCCCCAGCGGCACCACTCTTGGCATGGTTACAGAGGAGGTCCATACCATTTCTGTACCTCAGAAACATTTTACGATCCGATGCGTAGATTCGCCGGCAGGGAGCGCTGAAAATTTCAGGGAAAATGCACCCTGAGGAAAGTGAGGTTAAAGTCCCATAACTCTGGAAACCCTTGAGCAAATTCTACACAATTTTAACAGTTAACCAATTACAAATATGTCCATAAATCTTGAAAATTTCATAAAAATCGTGCAAATGATATGTCCATGCGGGGAGTTTATATTCCAACACTGCAATTGAATTTTTCATAGATTTTTGGGGCTCCACACCCCACCCTTCAACCGATGGGGATGAAATACTCCTCCGTGCCTAATTTCTTGCCATCGCCGCCAAGTAATTTCAATACCAGAGTAAGCTATAAATGTTACTAAGATTCCAGGAGAGGCCATCTGGATCTGGTATCTGTAGAATGCCAAAAAACCCCTTGGCTGAAGGAGCTCTTCACTAGAACCCACTCAGCAACTTGAGTTCTTCCCCTAACTACCTAGCTCATGGAGATGGGCATGCTGCTGCCTTCCTCAGGAACCCCACCTGTACCTCGAGCTTTAGCCTTTCGGGCTTTGACACTACCCTCTCAGTTAATTGTTGACAACTGTCACACTTCTGTGCTATGCAGTGCTGACAACAGAAGATACCTGGCAGTTCAGACTTATGCAGATGGACAGCTTACATGCATCATTAACAAGCCATGCATCTTACTTGGGAACAGCCAATGGACCATTTCCTGGAAGTTGTAATCATTACGCAGTCGGTCGTTGAATGCCCACACGTAACATCCATCAAACTCGATGTCAGGATCACCACCGGGGCAGTACGGATGATGACAATGGTCGAAGCAGGCCTGATGCCAGCCGAGGTTGACAAATGGACTGTTGCCATCCGACACAAGCCAATACGGTGTAGAATATGCTATGATATGCAGCAATGTTGCAACAACGCATATCAAGCACGTGGTGAGTGTTAATAACCGGTAAGCACGCACTGTCGTCAGTGACATGTTGTTAACACTTCACCGTTTGTAAATTAACAGGCATGTGCTTCTGAGTCCTCCAAGTAGCCACACAATGTCACATGTAGCTACATAATCTGTTTCACGTAAGCAAGTACAAACAACTGCAAAATCAAACAAATTCGTTACTGGTAACTTAAATTCTGCAGTGATCACCAGGCCCATAAAGCAACACACATAAGTCACTAGTTAGGTTCCCGTCTTTAAGGTCTCATGTCAATGTCATTGTTTTCATTCACAGTACTCAAAGTCATTACTCTGTATAATTGTTTGGTATACTAATCAGTAGGAAAAATGTGGAATGTGGCTGTAGAAACAGGGTAAAAGTATAGAAAGTAAAGTGATAATTACTACTGCCACGGTGTAAGATAAGAATGGTGGACGCACTCGGCTCTTTGCCGCATTCATTCGCCAGTAGCACCGCGTAGCCCTCTTAGCGATCAAAGCGACACCTAGCGGATTACTGCTAAGTTACTACTCCATGTGGGAGTGCATCCAATGAAGTCCGCTAGATGTTGCTTCGATCGCTAAGAGGGCTACGTGATGCTACTGGCGAATGAAAGAGGCGAACAGCGAAATGCACACACCGTGCTACTGCTAACCTTAACCCTACAAACCCTGACCCTACTAACCAACTTAACCATTCTTTCAGCCGTGCCCTCATATCCTGCATTTTACCCATAGCCACATCTGCATCCCTTTACCAAATGCCCTACCAACGACCTTCCTGTTGCATAGTCGTGACACCAAGAAAATATGCGCTGAAACACCAGCATTCAAATAATCCAAATTCTCACACTTCCATAGGTTCCAGCAGAAGATGCTGTCAGTTACGAGCTACATTTGGCAGACTGCAAGTATAGCACCTCATCATACTGTTCACGTCTAAGTCAGATCATGTCTCAGTCTAGGTACTGAAAGCCTGTTAGTGTAATTATAATTCTTTCTTTCAGTAACTGTGATAGAAGTAACTACTTCATGACTTAACGTAATTTAATTTTACCTATCCAATTGAAAACAATGTAACATATGCACAATAGAAATATTTAAAATGTAACTGGGGGTAATCGGAGAAGGAAGAGTTGAAAAACACTTTTATATAAACCCCTGACCCTTCAAATATTTTTCAGTTTTAATGTCGAAATATAAAACTGCAGGTGAATATCAGGTGATTACCTTAGCCTTCTGGAAATCAAGATAACTGCGACATTTTGCGTGATATTGGCTAACACATCCCGGCAGGTTATGGGAAAAGTGCAAACTGCGAGTTTGCGAGGTGATAATTTGCGAGGTGTTGTGCAAGGTATGCAGTTATTGGCCAGTGACTTCCCATGAACCTCGCAGTTTACCCATTTCTGCTGTTGTCCGTTGGACACGTGAAATGTAGCCATCGACCAACTGGAGTGAACACAGCTACAAATGTATCCGCCAAGTTGTTAGCGATGTTGACCTCAACATACGGTGTCACCCTTGACTGTCGTACGACCACAAGTGTGACGTGGATGATGGTGAATAAATGATGATGACGATGCTGATGATGGCGTTGTGTTTTTAATTATAATGCAGGCGATTAATCACCCCACAGGCAAGCATCTTATCGTGCACACACTATAGGCCTATGACTTTTGCCACCAACATAACAGTGTCGGTCATGCTAAAAGATGCTAGCAATGCTAACAACGGTTATGCAGCCACAGGCGACAAAGATCAAAAGCCGCTAACAATGGCCGTTGAGCGCGTTGTAGTGCGCAGTAAGGAATATACCTTACTGCGTATCTAAAGTGTTTTAACGTATTTATTTACTTACTGGTTTTAGGTTGTCTGTGTGAGCGTTGGACTGATGATACTGATTGACGCCACAAAACGATGGGAGATGACTGATGAACGTCGCTATGACTGTGTAACGCATGCGAAAACATGCTAACAGCAGCCGCTAAGTGTGATGTTAGCGTTGTTTGCGTTGTTAGCGTCTTTTAGTATGACCCAACAGTGTCGTTTACTGGTGAAAGGACTATTTCTGTGTGATCTTTTTATGTCAGTGTAGCCATTATTTGTAAATACTATAATGAGCGCCTCTGTATCTTTCGAGCGCCACTGTATATTCGAACTGTATTATTATTATTATAAACACCGTCACCTTACACACTGGGTCCCTTACACACTCGACCAACCGGAAATTAATTCAAGGTGTGGTCTGTTGTCAGGTAAAACGACTTTAAAATAAGTAAGAACCAGGTAAGAAGGGACTGGTGTAAAATGGTTAGATGACTGAAATCATGAACTGAAATACTGAATATAATGTCGTTAATTATTATGCCTATGCATTATAGTGCATAATGATTGACAGTTAAACAGTTGTGTATGTCGTATTTGTATTGAATTAGTAATAATTATTAATAACTAGAAATCGTAACCATCCACGACCTGCCAGCAGTATGTCCAGCTACACCCACCCGGTTCACAGCCTTTTCGCTTTCCACATTTCATCAACATGCACATTTATCAACGTGCATGGTCTACGCTTCCATGTCAAATTTCAGCTTGATTTGTATATGCTGCGAACATGTGGAACGACAAACCGCGTAAAGCCGCCCAAAACTGCGATTTTACCAAAGTTTAGGGGGCCTGCCTCCTCGATGAGGGCCAAATTTGTCACGAGAGACTGGAGAGTGGACCCAAGGTACATCGTGCCAAATTTCACCCTCTTCGGTAAATACCGTTGTCCAAACAAGCCAAAACCCGCAATTTTGACCAATTTCGCAATTATACAGCGACTCCTGCACCCACCCTTGACCGATCAGCACCAAATTTGGCAGGCTACCGTAAACCCATGGTCTACACTTATTCGCTTAACTTCGTCTGAATCTGTTAAATAAATTTTGGCGCCCACAAGACGCTGAAACAAATGACTTATTTTCAACCTCATAATTCTGTGGCGACGCCATCCAGTTGGGGAAGAGACAAAGTTGAACGCGGTTGCACAACTATAAACTTTCCCATGTCCAAAGGTATCAAAATCGATTCCACATTTCAAAGCCTTCGTTAACACTCTTGTTCTGTAAAGTTCACGAAGTTCAAGTGGAGGTTCATGGGCTAATACTTGTAAACTACTAAGCATAGCTTCGAGCATATAAACCGAGTAGCTCAGATGATATAGTAAGTTGTTGAATTGGGTTATTTAATTTTATCATTCGGATATTTGCCTGAAGCGAAGCATAGCATCAGGCGAGTAATGGAAACACTATACGGAGCAAAAACGGTGTTGACGCATTAGTTATTACTCAGCCGAAAGTGAACAGATTTGGACGAAATCTGGAGCACTGTGAGCACATTGTTGGAGCCATGGTAGATTTTGGGTGCGATCCGCGCAGTAGCGACAGTTTGAGAAGCAGCCGAAATTTTGTTTTTTTTTGTCACAGGTAAATAACGCACGATTTCGCCAATTTCCCGTCAGATAAATTTTACGACATTTGAACACAACAACGTCGATCGGTAAGGCGGTGCAAACGTTTGGAACAGAATTTTGAACATTCTACCGTAGGGGTCGTTTTTTCAAAAAAACACGCAAAAATGCTCACAAAATTTCCAGGTCTTGCGACTTCAGGCCGTCATAATTCCGCAGTGATTACAGATCTCCGGAAATTCACTACAAAACCAAACAGACCCTCTACGGGATGTCTAGTTTCCATTTTCACCGTTAGAATCATTTCAATCTTCAGTCTTTCCCTCAGATGTACGCTCAGTACAGGAAACGTGCATACCCAAATTTTCGGCAACGTCCCACTCCGATATCTGATACTGCGTATTAAAATTTAAAACCAATAGTACGCCGCAGTGCTGGTGCTGCCTGGCGACCAATATATGGAAGAAAAGCAGACTGAATTGGTAACTGAAAATAAGTAACACTGCAGATAATGCTGACATCACTCAGTCGCAGTCACTTGACACTAGGCATCGTCGAATGCAGGAAGTAAACAAATTGTGAACTGACAGTGGACCACTTTGGGCGAATACTGTATTATGTCATTCCATACAATACAGCCTTCTAGTTTTTTTTTCTTCATTTTTTCTTTTTATTCTTAATGCGCAGCCCAGCTTTAGTCAATGTCCAGGGGGTGACATGGACACACTGGGCTGGGTTCCCCCTACTGATTTAAAATTTTATAAATAACTGATTAAAATTTCAATTATACATTATGTTGATCAAATAGCAGCTAAATTGACTTATCCTTGACTGATGAAGCATTAAGTTATTCTTTTACGGTTCATTATTCACAAACGAACATCGTTTGCAAACCATATAATAATTAAGCCAAAATTTTAAACGACTGTTCAGCTTATGTTAAAACTGCCACAGATAAAATGTAATTTTAATCAAATAGCCAGTTTCAATTAACCATCAAATAGTTACTAGCAATCAGTTCAAATTTTATCAGTAATGACTAGGAACTGCCGGCTTATATGTTAAACAAATGATTCTTACATACAGGCAAAGGCTAAGATGTTTACCACGAAGATCTATACCACAGACTGAAACTTCCTAATACCAGTTAGTCGTTCTACAACTGCCAAACCATGTACTTTCAGTGACATAAAAATCTCAAATTAAATTATATTAGCATAATAACATGAAACCATTGCAAGGTATTTTTATACGAACAATGCAAACGCACACAAAAACACACACAGACACTACTGTATAAACAAGTAAGACCCAGAAAGCACCGTCACTGCAGCAGAGACAAGTAGCTGCAGCCAGGAGACAGAAGACAAGTTTGACATTAATGAAGTGGTCACGATCAGTGCATCCAATGCATTCTTTGTAACACTCTCGGAAGCACGGCTATAACATAAGGCAAACTGCCTAATGGAAAATAACATCAGTTTGATTATACCGCCCGTTCTCAACATTAAAAATTAATAACATGCTCCCGTCCCATCATCAGCAGTGAATTGTGGAGCCAAGTAAACCTTAATCACAGGGTGACCATTCTCCATATACTGTAATATTCCCCACATCCCCCCTTCCGACTCTTCGCAGCACCCATGCTGCGGTTACTCATGTCATGAACATACACCGTGGTCCACAAAAAACGTGCCACTTTATTTTGGAGAATACCTCCCGCAATCCGTGGTGGATTTTACAATTTTTATACCAGCGGAAACAGGAAAGATATACCAACTTAAAAAATTTGATGACGTCTTAAATGCATCATAGTGCATTGAGCAATATTTACTTCATCAAGTTGCTTTGTGCATGCCCTGACTTGCAAGAAAAATCCTGGAAGAATTCAGCGTCATGCCTGGTTGAATGACCTGATCCTTCGCGCTCTTATCAGAGCGGACATTCCAGCAGTCAAAGAGCCTCAGGGCCTCAGCAGAAACGACGGTAAGAGGCCGGACGGCTTGACCCTGGTTCCATGGCAGTCTGGGCA
>Ga0209780_1004333_pt1 | contig 10898 bp, 6 predicted proteins | sample WorMetexBAHAMAS2_FD_187384 | JGI IMG/M metagenome (GOLD analysis project Ga0209780, IMG submission 187384) | Marine gutless worms symbiont microbial communities from Max Planck institute for Marine Microbiology, Germany - Inanidrilus exumae... | ecosystem: Host-associated > Annelida > Digestive...
CAGTTCAAGCTCTGCACCCTGGTGTTTAATATTCAGCATGGTATGCCTACCGCACCACTATACCTCGCAGAACTGTGTGATCCATGTGACGACACTCGGCTCCGTTCTGCCGCGCGGGGTAACTTTGTTGTACGTCGGACAAGGTTACGTGTCACGGACAAGGCGTTTTCGGTAGCTGCGAGCGTGGGACGCCCGCCCTGCCAGCCGACATCAAGCTGACTGACTCACGTCTCAACCTTCAGGAGAAAACTTAAGATATACCTTTATGCTTTATACCTTGTAAAACTTAGTTGTTAGATTGCTGCAACTCAGGGGCGTCCAGAGGCCTTTTGGACTACGCTCAAAGCGTAGAAGAATTGTTAGGGGGACAATTTTTTTACTTCAGGGGGGATTTTTTTCACATTAGAGTCTATTGCAATTCTACTAATTTACTGCTTTACTTCATGTATAAAATGTGCGTGAAGATAGATTTTTAATAAGAAGACACTACAGGACAGTATTAGGTACAGGCAGTTCCTATTGTCTATGGAGTGCCACTGTGCAACCTCTTATTTAGGTAGAAAAACCCATCAAGCCAAGCATAATTTATGGAATTATTTGCCCAGTGTATCATGGGCCAGTCGCGTAAGTAAATTCGAGGCAAGCTTTGAAATGTTTATTGCTTCCGAATAGTGATTATTTCAGTGTGATCATGACTTTCTTGGTTGGCTATGGTGCTTAGCCACACATAATGACATTAATTCCTGTTTGTATTATTTTATTGATTTCTATCATGCATTTATTGTGCTGTGTCTATACTTTTATTGTCTACATTACGTCTCTTCTGACTGTTTTCCATGTTGATTTCGCACTTTTTGGGTATTTTGTACACGGTTATATAATTTGTTTGTCAATTATTCAGTGACACAGTTTGTGTCTGTCTATCTGTTTATTTTACTGTTCTTGCTAACATTACTGGTGCATAAAGATGAATATATAATCGAAATAGGCAGTTTGTCTGAAAATATAATTCAACATTTACATACACATGTCTAACATCTATGTTACGTTTCAACGAGGTATATTCAAGACATAATCACATGGCTAACAACGCTAACAAATAGGTCACTATTGTCATACAACAAACACCATTGGTCGAAATAGCTGGACTGACTGTGATACACAAACCACGCCCCCACAGGCATGACTTTGCAACCGATCTTCGCTCACATGTAACTGACATTTGCGCATCCAGGACTTTGACTGTGGGTAAAGTAAAGTAAAGTATACGTCGATTTGTATAGCGCATCGTCATAACTACCTCTAATACGCTCAGACGTGGATCACACAGTTTTACCTGCAAATTACACCATGCCTGCCTTTACTCCCCAGCCGCAGAGCATCACCGCCCTATGGCTGGTACTCATTTTACCGTCCCACGGAGAGTAGAAGGCTGAGTCGACCTGGATGACCTGGATACCGAAATAAAGTGCCGCCGCCGGGAGTCGAACCCGGACACGGTCACCAATCCCAGTACTAACCGGGCTTGACGTAGAGTAACTTCGTTGATACGACCAACGCCGTTACCACTACGCCACGCCGCCGGGTGTCCTGTCATACATTGGAAACAGTACTTCCAAGCCCGAGTTCTGCTGCAGGTTTTAAAATTGTATTTTACTGCCAACGAACTTGTGCAAACTGCCCAGTAGTACTAAACAACTGCATAACACTTAACAATGCGCAATGTCTCCTGTATTCGTATTCCATCCTTTACGAAAGCTTGTCCCAGAATTCTGGGTCCTAGGACCCGCAAAACCCACCTCTGTCTACGCCGATGATAACCGTAGCATATAAAACAAGATGTCGCCCTAATTGGACGTATCCGTACTGGCCCACCGTGCAGTGTCGGCCGCCCGACCACCCACGCTCCCGGCCCGCCCGCCAGCAGCGTAACAGACGACGACAGACAACAGAAACCAGCGAGCAAAATATTACTGGCCCGCCTACGGGCCAGTAATAAAAAATGTACTGATACTGCATACCTTTGGTTCTTGATGAAAAATACTCTCATAATATTCCACTGTCTATTATCACAGCTTTTACACGTATTTTAAAATAACTAATACCACAAGAGTAGCTATAATAACAACAGGAATTAATAACAATCTTATCACTATCAAAAATCATATTACGTACTGTTAATCCATCAATGTTGGGATGCAATTAACTGTGCAAATATTAAGTTTACTAAAAACGTTCTGTTGTTCAATGCGTTAAAAGCATCAACTACTTCTGATACAAAACTGGACTTGAACTCAAAATTCGCAGAAAGAAACGGCAAAACACGTCCGACTCTACGTGTCCAAAAACGTAACAGCAGTATTTCGAACATGATGTCAACAAACTCAAATGCATCATGGTAATTTTCGACAAATAACATCAAGAAATTAACAAAAAACTTAACACAACGAATGCCCATCTCTCCTCATCAATGACTGACTACACATTAACTTTGCAGATGCTGTCTATGTACAATGCAGAACGATGTTTAACAGAAATATCCAATACAAAACATGAAAAAGCACATGCACAAGAACAAACAATGCAGTTTTTACAGAATTGGTGCTGCACGTAGCGGAATATTTGAAGCATACTGGACATTATGTTCAACAATCATTCAACATCAAAGCATACTTCCACCTGATCATTCTCTCTTCCACATGACGGTTATTAACCACATCACAACGTGATACAATGACAAACAATCACAAAAACTAGAATTAACTAGAGAAACGTAGTCGTATGGACATGCTGACCCACGCCGGGCGAAGGTAAGTTCTCAAGGGTTAGGGTTAGGATTTGACCTTTGACAGTTTGACCTTAGGGTCAGTGCATGCCGAGGTCCTGCCATAGACTATATGTTTACCGACTATTCGTACTGATAGCTTAAGCCGTTTTCCTTTTAGAGCGCGGACAAACTGACAGACAGACGCGACTGAACGCCCTACTCAACGCCGGCGGCTATACATATCAGATGTACGTGACATTACAGGCATTGTAAGTCTTGGAAAAATAAACGACATAATCATCAGATAACGATACGACAGCTTTAGCAACAAATGCATAAATGCTGCTATCAGCAACAGCTACTGTCAGACATCCCTGGAAATTGTGAAATGCAGCCTGAGGCCTGTTGACAACCTGCCTTGACCTTTCTTTGGTCTGTTTTGATTTCCAATTCTCACCACTAGTTATTTATTTTTTTGAAATCTGCAGTTTTGTATCGACCATTCAGCTTTAGGTAATACATTAATATCCTGCATTGTATTCGTACAACAAAAATGATATATCTCAAACCTGGAAAAATCACACAATTACACAGAGGTCAGGGAGAAGTCAGACATTTGATGAAAAATCATGTAAGGTTCAGGAAACATATATGGCTTCTGGAAAAATGCCTTAGTAAACTTTAGTACTTGGACCAGAATCACCAATCCATCACTTCACATCCATGTTCACAAGTTCACTCTTTTGACAGTTGAGATTAAGTGCTTTTATTCAAATTTCACATTTATACGAGATGACAAATTTAGCAAAATAAATAATACATGCAAAATTATGGGTTGGGGGGTATTTTACCAGTTGGTTGGCAAAGAAACAGAAAGCATACAATGCATACCAAATAGCAACAGACTCAGTTCTAGACCGACTGAAGTTTATGTCTCACCTGACACAAAATAGGTCATTTTGGAGACGTTCTTCGAAACCAATCTCTTGGCTTAGTACTGACAAACTAAAACAAATACAGCAAAAGCAAATATGCATCGTACCAAAACATACTACAGCATAAAATGAACCAAAAAAAACTACAGCCAGGTTTGGTTACCTCCTACGACGTCCGGACTGGAAACAAAATGGGTCTATTCTGGATGAAGTAGATAGATAAGTCAGGACGTAAACAAGTAAGGAAGTATAAGGAAGGAAGAATGTAAGGAAGGAAGTTAAGGTAACAAATAAACAATTTATATAGCGCCAAAATCAACAAATAAATCAGGGGTGCATTACCACCCCGGAGCCCGTACGGGGCACCTTATTCCTAGACAAAAGCTAAATAACACTCTCAGCCATTTTAACATCGGCTTGCAAAATTCACCTAAACACATCCTGATTTTCACGAGCACCCTAATAATTAAAATTCGAAAGTAGCCAATGTAAACAGGTACTCAAATAATACATAAGAAAAAAAATACAGTTGGAAATTATTCTAACGTCTTGCAGTCTGAACTACCACTATAAAACTGTTGATAAAATACGACGTAATGCAAAACAATATTTACTTTACCAGAAATATTTGACGCAAAAAAAGGGAAAGCACATTATAAGTACAATATGGTCACTATGGTGTTACTGTGTATGCATTTACAGAATACTGCATTACACATTCACAATCATAGCCTTATCATTCAATTCCACAACAAAAATTCATCTAACGATTCTCATTTCTGCATGACAGTTACAGCATGCCACGTACGGCGTACATGAATATCCTTTGTTTTGTTCAGTGTTTGCTCTCAAAAAGCATGATACAAGACCATCAATCATATGCACAACTGACAAATGCTAGAAAAACTGACTTTCAAATTCTAAATTTCTGAGTCACTAAATAAATTCTGTTTGGACTGCTGCATATTGATGCTGGACAGCCGGCATTAAGGAAGCAAAACGCCTTCAGTCTAGAGGTGAATTAAGGTGAGTCCAGCTGGTGATTTTTCGTGGTTGGAGCCACAGCTTCGACACTTTTGGTTCGGTTGGAAGGGAATCAGACCCACAAAAAACCTAAGCCACTTATCCACAGTACTCTTCCAAAACAGGTGGTGGACGAGGTCACCTGGAAATCGGCTGCTACAATGGAGGTGGCGGTGGACTGTTGAAATTATCATCATTATATTATGATTACACCATACAGGTTCACGAAAATTAAATATCCAAAACATTATCTCCATAATTTGTTACTACCCAGGAATGTTTAAAAGAGTCAAACAGTTCTGTGGCCCCTATCAGCCTCCACTTGGCAAACTACTCAATATGGATGATATTTTATCCTTAATGCACTGCCAAAATGTTTTTAGATTTTGCATTTATTCGTGAAAGAAACGACTGTTGTTCCAATTTCACTCAGCTTGTGTGACACTGTCTTAAGCAAATGCAGTGTTGAATATTTCAACTACTGGTGGTTACATCTCAGCAGCTTATTGCATTTTAATGATATTATTAGCATTTGCTGTATCGAAGTACAGAAGGAGAAGATGAGCCAAGCCAATGTAACTGGAGAATGCAGTATCGCAAAGCAGACAAATGTAACAACGTCAACGCGAGCATATAAAACTAAAATAAACGCAGTGCGTTAACCTCGCGATCATCTCTGAAAAACTCATTTCAACAAATATCACATCACAAAAAAACAATAACAACACAAACAGGTTTAACATCATCAGCAACATAATCAGCAGTCGTTCACATCAACCGTCTAATGCGGGCCATTTCAGTCAAAGGAAGTGCCACCATATTCTTGTCCGTAACTTCAACAAATGCTCACCGATTTTTGAAACTTAGCAGTAAATTTGTAATTAGTTCATCAATAAAGATCCCATCACATCCGCAACATGCCTTAACATTATCCAGTGGAATATTCGGCACCTTTTTGACTCAGTTTATTGCATCGCCCTGAACAATAAATATCTGCATTCAATACATTAGAATGGAGAAATGCCATCTATCCCTGCTTTTAGGAGCCCAAACAACAGTTTCAAAAATAAGAAAATAGAATAAAGTTAAAATTTTGTAGTGTACTCAGAGTCTGATTGTGGTACTTTATTGGCGTTGGACAGATGGCATAAAGGGATTGGTGCCTCTTCCGTCAGGAGTCCAGTGATGGATGCAGATAGGCCACGGGTTAGGTTAGTGCTTTGTATTCCTTCAGTGCTTGACACTGATGGTTGGGAGACAGGAAGACAATCTCTCCCATAAAAACCCTGTTCCAGTCTGAAACAGGTGGAAGAGGAGCCGAGGGGAACCTGCTGAGCCAGGTCTGGTTCGTTCGGAAAAAGTAAAACAGCCATGCCCCTCTCTACTGCACAGTAAATGTAACAGAGACCGTGTACCAAACATCATAGTACTGTATGGTCCCTTGCCATAAAGATATGCATGCATGCCCCATGATGGGCTACATGTATATAAAAAGGGTAAGTGACGTCACAGTAATCTATGGTGGCGATATGAGATGTGGTGATGTTGCACTGTGCAAAGTTAACTAGTGAAGATCTGTCACGTTATTTAAATAAAATTAAATCAGTAGGTTTAAGATAAGCTTAGTGCCAGCACCAGAAAGCCATTGCGGGAGTTTACCCGTTTGACGAATGCCAACTAAGTGCCAGGTGGCTGCCAACCCCAGACCAAGCCCATCAACTTGGACTGCGAGTCTGCCATCCGCATCCACCATCGCCATTTATTATTACTCAGACCAAAAGCTGATATTCATGACTTTACCATCCCACGGAGGTTGAAAGGATGAATCAAAACAGTCGATATAGATAGGAATAAAGAAATTACGTCACTGTTACCCTATGTATACAAGTGATCGACTGCCAACAGTATCACTCAATGGGCAGACAACATCTAATAAACTAGAAATGCGTAGCTATGCGAACACAGTAATCCTGCTAAATAAAATGTCTGCTGCCAGGCAAAATGAGCATCAATGTCAGTAGATCATTACAAGTGTTTCTCGATTTATCAAACCGACGCCGAAACGATTAATGGTTTCATTACGTGTGGAAAGCAAGAATCGGTCGGACTGCTGGACGTGATCTGAGAGCAGCTGACGGCATGGTACTGACGCTAGAGGTAGCAGTTTGGGTCGAAGGCAGTCGCCGCTTGACAAAAACTGACTCATTGTCATACATTGTCAGCGCAATGTGAAAACAGCGAATGTTGAGAAACTGACAGAGCTGGCTACAGACGGCCGTCGCATAGCGCAACAGGTCCATAGTACAGTACAGCTATCGGCAACACCACCACAACAACAACATTCAGCATGACTAACACAAACAATATTGGACCTATTACAATGATATAGTACTAAAACTCAGCGGCCCGATTTACAAAAAATCTTACGACTAACTTAGGAAAAACTTAGAATAAAGTGTAACTTTTTGTAGATCGGGCCCCAGGATGACATCTTACCTGACAGCACAAATTCGCCGACGTTCCAGTCACGCGAAGTAGCAGTACAATAGACGTCAGTTAACTAGAAGAGGAGGAGGCAGGCGGAAGGGAAAGGGGAAGGAGAAAGGAAGGGAAAGGGGAACCCAATTACTACCGAGACAGGTGACCATTTCACAGGTGTATCATCATGATCTTGGTATTTAAACCATCCATCTGGGCCTGGCCAGCCATCCAATGAGTACTGGTGATAGAAAGAAAAAGCGAGTTTTGCATAACAGTAAGTCACATTACCAGGACAGCCGACATACTGATCTAGTTGGTTAAAGGGTGATGGCCAACCTGCCGACGTTGGTCATGTGCTAGATTAATTGGGTTTAGCCCTTGCTGGCTCAGGAGCGCCAAAAAGGGATAAACTCCTATGCAACGTACTTTGTTGTCCATGCGTACTTTCTTCGTTTTTCTGCTCTCCTTCCCTTTCCCCTCCTCTCTTCAGCTGCATGAAGAATACTATGCAGTGTATTTCTTGAAGCATTGGTCTTAGAGGTGTTTAAAGGTCACTCAAGCTCACATACATGACACATAAAAAATTAGCCCCGTACGGGACTGGTAGTCGACTCCTACTTACTGCCAACTTCAAAGTCACGTGACAAAAAATGGACAAAAATAAAAAATCTGTCCCCAATAAGCTGTAGGTAATGCCCTAATTTAAGAATCCATGGTCATTTGCCAGCCCCCATTATAAATGGGGGAGGAGATAGCCGTCGAAAATGGCCAAATTTCCAACTTTTAAGAGCTTGTGACCTTGACCTTGGATCGGGTCATACTGTATACCATCATGCATCATGCATCGACCTCTACCTACATACCAAATTTCATGGAAATCGAAGCAACTTCTTGTAGACGGACGAACGGATGGACGTACGGAGGGGCGGACATTTGAGACCCACTTTATTAGGTCGACTCTGAGGAGTCCACCTAAACATGACAGTTCTTGAGCAGCATGTTAATGTTATCAGCATATCATCTTTACTGTACCACAGGCTGGTGGGGGTAATGGTCTGTCTGTTTGTAGCAGGATGACTTTGATGAAGTTATAGGTTGATTTTCATTTGGAGAAAAGGGAAATCATAGATCAGAGACGAATTGATCTGTCACCAGTAATGACATATACTGAGGGTCATCTAGTTTATAACAGTTTTGTTTATGGAGTGTCACTCAGTGCATAATGCCATTACCATGTTTATTGACTGCAGTATTTTAGCAGAGAAAATGTGAACTCACAAAGCAGAACCAGAGCATGAAGTACTCGTCAATGATAACTCCAAGATACTGGTTAGCGATCAGCAGCAACGGACCAAGAAAACAAGAATCAAATGACGACATTTCACTGCGAGACATGTACGCTATCTGTCACACATAACCATTTCACTAAGGTTTTGATAACAAGATTGAATTTATTGTATATGAGTTAAGATTTAACATCCCACATGACACAGAAGCAAACAAAGATCTTCTTCCTAGCCAATCACTTAGCTTGACACTGGTGAAACTAAACCTAATACAACAACAGTAGACATTTACCAGCAAACCGAAAGATACCATAGCAAAATAAATATAAAACATGAAAGCCAGATCTGGTCACCTGGAAACAGATTGGGTATATTCTAACTACCTGGGGCACGCAGAAAGTCATTTTGGCTTTGTATGAAAAATTTTGGTCTATGCTGGGAGGATACACATATCTTAAATAAGTGACTGGAAAAAACAAAGAAACAAGTGGCCTAGCAAGGCTCATCTATAGATAAACAAGTAAGCATGTAAGTACTTACTTACTTACTTACGTACTCATCTATAAATGGTCCGCACAAACATATCTGTAAGTGGCTTTCATCGAAGCTAAGAAGACAAACATGTCATCAAATCGTGATACCAAACAAGCATTTTGATAGAAGAAAACTGCCAGTAATGTTTCTACTTGAATGCATTTCCAACAAACAATCAACCATTGGACTAAAATCTGCTGCAACAGTTCACTCACGAGGAGTCTGCTAGTGATCTTCGAGATGGCAACTCCAAACGCCATCACAAATAACACCGAGTGATGCTCGAATATTCCGACGGCCGAATAATTCCGCACAACAGCAGCCATTGCCATCAGCAGTGCCATGGGAACCAGTGGAGACAGGACGCTGGTGCCCTACATCAAAAACACAATCACTGTCAGCAGGCATCATCTCTGTTGATTGAGTTAAGGTTTCACGTCCTATGCAACACAAAATAGTTCATTTCAGAGACGTTTTTTCCAGCCAGCCAATCTCTTGGCTAAGTGTACCAAAAAACTAAAATTAACCCAACAAAAGCAAACATGCATCCACAACAAAATATACAACAACATAAAATAAACTCAAAAAATAAACCCAGATTTGGTCGCCTCCTATGACCTCTGGCATGGAAACAGAATGGGCCTATTCTCAGAGAAATAGATAAATAAGGAAGTAAATAAATAAGGAAGTGAAGTAAGCAAACAGACATTTGCCGCAATCAACAAATCAGGGCGCACTACAGCTCCAGAGCCCAAAAGGGACAAATAACTCCTGAAATAGCCTTTATGCTGGCTCTCCGTTGCAAACATAAATAAATATTGTCGTAATGTGAAATGCATACAACACGTGTAAAAAAGACTTACTGCAATTGTGGAGCCGTTTTTTCCCACCCCACCATTAATAACAACCGGCAGGTAGACAAACGATGCCACAGTCAATGTCACCATGGTAGTTATCACAGGAAGTATCCGCAGTGGTAATCCCGTATACCCAATCTGCACAAACGCAAAACAACAATTAGCATATTAAATGTTATGGCAATAACCCATAGTGGCAATTCCAAGATAACAGTTTTTGTTCAATTGACGTTTATTTCTCGTAGTACTGAGTTCCGCATGGTCCTATGGATGACTGGAGTTTACTAGCCAGTTGTTCTTTCTGTCACTCGACTGCAACAAATCACTGAAGAGAATTCAAAGAACTTACATTGATGAGGAAGTAATTTGGAAGCAAGAGGCCACATCGCCGTCTGGTCACCCCTCACAGCCGCCAAATGCATTCATCCACCGAGTGCACTGAACAGGCACATTCGCCTGCAGCGGGTATGTTACAAGTGCCCCTACCCATGAGGAATCTGGACCCCATCTATTACATGGTTCCTTGGACCCACATGAGTCAGACCTCAAAAGGCATCTCGATCGCTTCAGCCGTTTGTGCACAGCTCACCCGTGTGCCCGACACACATAGATCATGCTACATGCAACATCTATAGCAATAGGCTGCATCTTTGGAATCTAACATCGTGCAGGCAACGTGGCCTTAAAAATGCACCAAAAATGAAAGGAAGAGTGCACTGTTTATGCCCACCTCTGAAGCAAGTAGCCAAACAAGACACTCAAACGTTTGGTCATAAATGTGGCAAATGTGAACCAATTATCAAAATTGATTGACTGATTGATTAAGGTTTTACATCCCACACAACACAATAGGTCATTTCAGAGACGTTCTTCCGAGCCAATACTGATACTACTGATACTTTATTAAAAATCATGCAACAAACGTGCACGAAAATAATGCAATAAAACTAATACAATGCAATGACAGTAACACATGGTTACGCAAACGCACAAGATTACACAAACGTAGGAAAGA
>Ga0209780_1004334_pt1 | contig 10898 bp, 10 predicted proteins | sample WorMetexBAHAMAS2_FD_187384 | JGI IMG/M metagenome (GOLD analysis project Ga0209780, IMG submission 187384) | Marine gutless worms symbiont microbial communities from Max Planck institute for Marine Microbiology, Germany - Inanidrilus exumae... | ecosystem: Host-associated > Annelida > Digestive...
TTTATTGTTTAGAGATAAACCTGAACTTTGTGCTAATATGTTCAGTGCCGACGATATCTCGTGTTTTATTACGGCTCTGTGCACCGGCTGATTACGTGATTCGTCTTTTGGATTTATTTCTTCATTTTTTTTATGTGTGTGTCTGTATTTTTGTGTCTTTTTTCTGTCTGTATTTGTTTTCTTTTTACTTGTACTCTGTGTACGATTTTCATAATAAATAAATAGTTGCTATGGAATGCTAATAGAAGTCATGTGTGATATAGCCTATAGGTAGTGATAGGATTTTTCGCGACCAGGATTTGGTGATCTATTTAGCTAAATACCACCATATTTTGTACCTTTTGGAGCTCCTTCTTATCTTTTGAATGAGTGAACTTGTGCACATTCAAATTTATAGTCAGCTTGACCGTGTTAAGAAGCTGCAAAATTCAACGGTGATTTGTACATGTGCTACATGAGTGTTGGTATAATAAGTAGGTAACAATTTAATACTAGCTGTTCGTGTAATGCCAGCTTCCCACCGTGTTGGTGGTCTGCACCACTTTGCTTTTGTGTGTTCACATGTTTATGTCAGCTATTTCTGTCATTGGGCATTAAGCGCCTCTGAGCATTAAGTTTTAAGGGGTGCTATATAAATGTACAATTTGATTTGATTTGATGATATTCTGTCTGTGGGAACCGTTTGCTCAGTTCATGAAACTTGGTTGCGTTTTTGTTGAGACATTGTGGCAGATATTGCCCCCTATGGGCTCTGGGGATTAATGCTCTGTGATGCATTTGTTGATTCCGGCGCTATATAAACCGTGTACTTACTTACTTAACTTTCTTACTTCCTTACTTGTGTACTTCTTTAAGAATGAGCCCATTCCGTTTACAGGCTGGAGGTCGTAAGAAGCGACTAAACCTGGCTTTAATTTTTTGGTGTTTGTGTTGTTGTATATTTTGTTATGGTTCTTACGGATGCATGTTTGCTTTTGGTGCGTTAGATTTAGTTTTTCAATACTAAGCCAAGAGATTGGCTGGGAAGAACGTCTCTGAAATGACGTATTTTGTGTCGGGTGGGACTAAAATCTTAACTCAGTCAGTCGATGTTTATGTCAGACATTCAGATATCTGTTCTGGGTATTAATTATTCTATCTGTGGGAGATGTTTGCTCCATTCATGAAACTTGGTTGCGTCTTCGTTGAGGCATTGAGGCACATCATTATGTACCTGGTGATTGGTTGCGTGTCAAGACGAGCGAGAGAGCGTGCAGAAGAAGACGTTCGCCAAGTGGGTCAACTCGCACCTGACGCGTGTCAACTGCAGCATCCAGGACCTGTACGTCGACCTGCGAGATGGAAAGATGCTCATCAAGCTGCTGGAAGTGCTGTCTGGTGAACGACTGGTAGGTGGCTGCTGTCATTTACTGATGATACTCACTTAGACCAGTCATAGGCTTTCATTTCGAAACAACTGCTCAAATAATGTGTCTTTGGGCGAGTTGGGTTTTGTAAGACCAAATAGGTTTTGGTCATTGCCGTAGTTAGTTACTTGGAGTTTAACGTCCCCTTTCGGCACAAATATGGCTATATCATTGCAGTAAAGCAGCACCTTTCATCTTGACCTTTTGACCTCTTGGTCTTCGAATTAAAGTGAGATGGGCAAACTTGGCGTCAGTTCTGGACTTTCCAGAGCTTTTTATTTTCAAGTTAGAAGTAAGTCAAGTACAGGACAATCATCTGCACAGAATGCAGTCTATGATCAAGTAACCATTTGACTGGATATTGCCAAAGTACATCGTGAGACTGACCGATGACATCAGTAGAAATCACGCTTCACGATCGTCGTGTGTTCTTTGTTGGCACCTGCTGAAAATACTAGCAAGTCTCTCGGAATTGATTTCACGTCAGCAGTTGAACTGCTGTAGAGAATGGTGCAAAAAACGGCCATTTAGCAACTGAGTCAAAAAATGTGCCATTTATTTACAAGTTAGCGTCGTGACACGTTTGAGGTGTGGTATGATATTTAATTTACTGATGACTTTGTTAATCTCGGGGTGAAAGAATTTGGAAGATCGGTTGGCATTTGTGGCAGTTACGGGCGAGAAAACAGTGGCATCACTGTGGCCGCTGGGCCCGTGTATTGTGTAGTTGAACTAGTTGAAGTCGGTGATGGAGCAGACATCCGCAAGTGCTGTGATAGTGGAGTGGGCGGCGCTGTCCGCGCTGTCGCTAGCAGCATGAGGCAATTGTACAGTGCAGTTAGGTCCAAGGGTGACGTGATGATTAATAGCTTGTCGGCCAGCGTGCCTGTTGGAATGCAGACGCTATCTTTGCTTGTCGTTTTTATGACTGAGCACTGTGAGCAGTGTTCATACAAGCCAGCTTTTCAGCGGCATACAGCTTGCTGAGCCTTGCTGGCCACTGGCTAGCCATCTGATACATCTTCATCTGTCACTTAATGTTGACTGTACGTCCTCCACTGGTCTGTCACGTGGCCAGCTCTTAACAAATGCGCCATTTTGACGTCCCTTTTTCAGGTCAGCAACTGAGTTAAGCTGATTCCTCTGGTTTTTCTTCCTTTGCTTGTTTTGAACCCTCTTGAAACTCAGCACCATTCCATCAGGTCTTCCTTAGACGACTCATCTGACTGATTACTTCACCTCTGGTAGGTGCGAAGTAGCGATCAACATGTCTAATGTCAGCTCACATATCTCAAAAACAATATGTCCAAATTCCATGAAATTTTCTATATATGTTACCTGTGGCCATGGCTCAGTCTTCCTCTGATGAGTGGGATAGGCGGCATGTTTATTGACTGCTTTATTTTATTGCACTGTCGTCAGAGGAAGACCGAGCCACGGCCACATGTAACATTATATGCTTCCGGTTTTTTGTGGATGACATCATGCATTCACGTAGTGGAGCTGGTGGGCCAGAATCAAAGACAACGCATATGTTTTGTCGAGTTCTCCAGGTGGCAGACTGGAGGAGAAGTTGGTGTCTATGATTGCAGGCTTGTTCCTTTAGCCGGCATTGTCGTACAATGTTTGATGCAGTCTTTTTACTTGCCATCTGAGTCTGTCCTCCTGTGTCAGTCACCAAACTCACTGCTTCCAGTCATAACAGTTCTCAGAGCACTGCATTTCTACAGACTACTTTGTAGCATGTAGAGCAGTCAGTTTGTGCATGTGTGTCTGTGTTTCTGGACGATAACATCTAGGTCAAAGGTCATTTGTTTTAAAGTAATCAAATGAAGTGACCTTGGGAAACTAGTTTTGGCAACACGGCTGAAAAGCAGCTCGGAATTGGAAACTGTAAATAAATAACACCTGCTGTAAAGTGGTTGGTGCAACCTTGATTGGGGGCTTTTCTAGTTCTTTCTTTCTTTAGTTCTTTCAAAGTAAACCCAAATCATGCCCCATTTTCATGCATTCCTGACCCTTACCATAGCTGCCGTATCACATTCTCTATCTGCTTCGAGAATGTCACGTAGGTAACAAAACAGACCTTATCTACCCTTTGTAGCAACATTCCATTGTCAATATGCAGTTCAGTATTGTTAATTTTGTGGACCCGTTTCTGGCACTCCACTACATGAAAATGTTACCCAAAACAAAAATTACTGATTAGACTGAGAGGTAAAGTGATGGACAGTTGTTCCTTCCGTGGATGCGGCTGTGGCAGTTCTTTATACAGATGTAAAGGTGTGAGGAATGTTGGTTACAAATGGTATAGGTCATTTAGACTGATAAGTTTCATGATCAGCATTGAACTCATTAGCTTAGATGCTGTGGCTGCAAGATGAACGTAACGGCGTGATTGGTGTTTCAGCCGAACCCGACCAAGGGCAAGATGAGGATTCATTGTCTTGAGAACGTCGACAAGTCACTCACTTTCCTGACTGAAATGCGCGTTCACTTAGAGAACATGGGAGCACATGATATAGTTGACGGAAATCCACGACTGACACTTGGCCTCATATGGACCATCATTCTGCGATTCCAGGTATGTTAAATTTTATTTTCATGTCCTGTGGCAATGTAATCTGTTTGCCTGATGTGACTAGGTGGTAAAAGTGTTACATTTCATTGGTTTTTGTCAGGCCTACAACAAGCCACGCCAGGCAGTAGACATCCTTAAGTGTTTTTGCTTGCCTAGCTTTATTTATATGCCTTCACGAGCCAACAGTGTTGGCAAATGCATTATGTTTTTAGGCTGTCCCATTCGTACATCTGTACGTTCGTTCATTCATTCATCTATTTGTCCGGTCACATATAATTGTTACCGCGTTATCCCATGAATGGCTTGAACAGTTTTGATAAAACTGACAGGGAATATTCACTAGCCCCTACCGATGACCTGATTAGATTCTGGAGGTCAAAGGTTAAGGTCACACTGCATGGGTGGTGAAGGCACCCGTGTTGACAATAGGCAACAAAATCCATCTAGTTTGAAAGAGAACTTGTGAGGCAGGTTGTTTACGTTTGACGTCCTTTCGTTCACTCAGCTAATAGTGTCAAAGAGCTGTGAATGGGCCTCAAAGCACTAATCGCAGTCTAGGAAAATCACACCTAGCCTCATAGTTTCTTACTCCACCAATGACTCCTTCGGGAAGGATTGTCACTATTTTGTGTTGTCCTTGTGGGTGGCACGGTGGTGCAATGGGTAGAGCGTTGGACTTGCGATCAACATTTGGTCATGGGTTCAAATCCTACTCCGGGCAAAAGCTGCATAACAACATTGGGCTAGTTGTTTACATTTATGTGCCTCTGGCACCAATCAGTATAACTTGCTACTGGCCAAAGGCGGTGATGCCCTGCGGCTGGGAAGGTAACCGCAGGCCTGGCAGAAAGTAATGGCAATGTACTGCCGGGTGACTACCTGCGGCCGGGATCAGCTCCAGGCCGAGCCCTCGGTAATGAGTATGGGAAGCTTTTTTGTGGGTCAGTACCCAATGCCTCAAAGTACAGTAGTCAATAAAAATACTGCTCATTTTTCTAATAGAAGGTTAACATTTCAGTGATGATATGACGAGATTTTATTGTGCGGCGTGTACAGAAATGTTGTGGGTGTGTTGTCGTATTTGTCTGACAGATACAAGACATCACTGTGGAGCAGCTGGACACAAGCGAGATAAAGTCTGCAAAGGACGCACTGCTGCTGTGGTGTCAGATGAAAACGGCCGGCTACTCGAACGTAAACGTTCGTAATTTCACCACAAGCTGGAGAGATGGCTTGGCATTCAACGCTCTCATACACAAGCATAGGTATGCTGGTGTAACCTTCTTGTATCATTGTTTGGCATATGCATTGATTTTTTGCTGCTGTGTATGGAAACTACACAACATGGTTTTACTTCTGGCAATGCTTAAACTCCAACTAACTAACTTTACTTCTAGCAATGCAGTAGCATCGGTGCTTAAAGAATGGTCTGATTTCTTACCTAGAGTAAGCTGTCGTTAACACAGTAAATAGGCTCATTAGGCAAAACTTAGAGAGAGTTACATGCTTCACCTAAAAAACTAAGTGAGTGAGTGAGTAATTTATTAACAACACATTATACACTGTTCAGTACTGTGGAAAGTTGGATAACTATAATATTTACAAGCTAAGTTGATAATGTTTGCATGTACATATAATATGGTATAATGTGGTGGTGTGAGTATGAATGTACTTATTACCTGTTTGTTTTATAATGGATTAATAATGGTGAAGTATAGTACATGTGATGATTGCATTACTTGTGACCCAGTACGTCATAGCTGTAGGTGAATCAACGTTAAAGGTCACCTGTAACATGTTTTCACTATATCTGAGAAAGTCTAGTGCTTTTTATATTTTCTGTTAATAAATAGCTAGCATTCCAAACTACTAGTGAGCTGTTTATGAAGTGTATTTTTAGTAATCCATTTTTTTGCATGTTTAGACCCGACTTGATTGAATATAACAAGCTGACTAAAGTGAATCCGTTACAAAACCTCAACAATGCCTTTAATGTTGCTGATCAGAAACTGGGTCTCACTCCGCTGCTGGATGCTGAAGGTGAGATGGAATATATTATTTGTAACTGAAAGTGAAGTTTGTAGGTCAATTCATCGCATATTAATGAATATGGTATTTTTGATGTATGTTTTAACTGATGTTAATTCATGTGTGTAGCTGTTTACTGTAGGCTTCAGAAATATAGACACTCTGGCCAAGTATTTTGCCATTTTTGTCAACCATGCCGCAGGGCCAGTATGTCGTTCGGAGACAGGCATTTACTTTGCCCCGATAGGGGTGCAGAGTATTGCGATCAGCATGTCTGTATGTCTATCTGTATGTTTGTCTGTCCCTTCACATATCTCAAAACCCAAATGTCAAAACCAAACGAAATTTTCTGCACGTGTTACTTGTGGCCATGGCTCGGTCCTCCTCTGATGACATTGCAATATGTACTTATGTACTTCCGGTTTTGTGGATGATGTTATGTTTTTGCATAATAGGGCATAGGCATCTAACCACTACAAGAATACATTAATGCACGTCACAATATATTTTGTTCATTGTGTTTTGCCGAGTTCACCAGATGATGGCACGGGGTGAAATCTGATGGTCTGCGATGGCCTTATTAACTTTGGCCATATTTTTAACAAACAAAATTGTCATTTGTTTGTCATTCTTGATGCAAGCAGAAGTGTCTCCACCAAGATGTCCACTGATGCAGTCCACACAGATTTCATTGATGTTACTTTTTCTTGAACATTTTGAAGGCTGAAAATTTTAACAATATATGCTTGTATTGCACATGTTTGTTGGAATTAATTGAAGTTCAATCGAAGTTCAGTGATTTTACATTGTTAGTTGACCAACGTGAAGGCATCCAGCCAGTTACCTTAGAGGTTGCTGTTGGTGTTTGTGTAACCTTGTAACCTGTAGTGGCTCTGATAAAGTAAAAACTGATAAAGTAAAAACTGAGAATACATTTGATTAACTGATTAAATCGTTTCAGTTGTTATTACCCTCACTTTTTGTTAGCCGACTATGGTAATAGTTTGGCTTATTATTTAGGTTGTGCATCTGTTGGTGCTGTTACTGTGATATATTGTGGCTGAATGCCTAAATGGATCAATTTTGTTGTTGGTTTGAGGACAGCCACTTTATATTAGAGTGTTTGGATCCGCCCACAGAAAAGAGGAGATCTCCCCTGTAGTGAAAACCTTGACTTGAGAAAAAGCCTACGTTCGTCAAATGAACAGTTAAAAGCCTACATCCACAGAAAATATACAGCTGTAACTATGCCGTGCAGTTAACGCACCCAGCAGTTGCTGAGTTCGTGTCATCAGTCCAGAAGAGTCCCTTGTACAGTGTTGTGTATGACGGCAGAGTAAAAAGCATGTTTGTGACATTGTACATTTCAGACGTGAATGCTGAATATCCAGACGAAAAGTCGATCATCACTTACGTTGTAACGTATTACCATTACTTCTCCAAGATGAAGGCCGACTCTGTTCAGGGAAGGAGAGTTGGAAAGGTGACCATTATATTCGTTACACTGTACTGCTCTGACCAGTGGTCGGTTGGGTACCAGGTAGAGCCACAGAGTCAGTCGTCAGTTGCTACTGCTGTGGAGAGCTAGCAACTGTGTACATAACTCGAAACCGAATTTATTAACTCCTGAAGCTGGCAAGCTTCCTCACAAGCTTCACCTTAAAGTTGGACAGTGCACCTTTTACTCTGAATCACAACGTCAGTGCTCCAGAGCTTTGTTAATGGAATGAGGCAATAATACTGACGTTCAACCCACGAATCCTGCTCATTCTTACGGATGTATACACTTAGCACTCGAGCAGTGTTTCGTAAAGATTAATGTAATGAAGGATTTATGTAGGTCTAGCTGACCTGCTGTCCTGAGCAGGTATTCAGCTAGTTGATAGATACATTGTATGTCTATGGCTCTTCTTACATGTATGTGGACTTTCATAATATAGTTAAAAGTTGCAGCTGGGTACTAAGTGCCCATCTTTGCATATCGTGGCTAGTTATGTCTGTAATCAGCCAATATTATGAGTTAATACCAATGTCTGTCATAAATTAGGACAACTTTTTGGTGGATGGTTAGTATCGTATTGTAGTTTAACTGTAGAATTATGTTTACAGTAATTGTTAACTGTAGAATTACTTAACTTACCAGATATCCAGAATGTACCTCATTCTGTGAATACTCTATCTAGCCGTGTGTCTATAGATTGTTGATTGTCTTTATCAGATGAGTGTTTCAACACTGATCATCACTTTTTCTGTAATGCCTTGAACTGTTGGTTGGAAGCAGGAAGGGCAATCTCCGGCTTGTACAAAATTGCTGCAGTTATTCCCAAAGGTTCTCTGTTGGGACATGACATGCAGCCCGATCTGGAGTAATCTCCAGAAAATGCCAGTTAGAGCGTTATCATTGACACTGTTAATGGCATACTCCAGTGATATAGTGAAGTGTCTGGATCATCCAGAATCAGTCACTAGCTGTTCCCTTCACTGCTGCTGGTCCAGTAAAGTAGGTGTCATTGGGTCTGTAGGTAATCAACCAATGTCGCGAGTACGACAGCATGATCAGGGACTACGAGGCATTGACGTCCGACTTGCTGGAATGGATTCAGAAGACAATCATAACTCTGAATGATCGTCAGTTTGTCAACTCACTGGCCGGTGTTCAGCAACAACTGGCTACGTTCAACGGATATCGGACTGTAGAGAAACCTCCAAAGTACTCACAGCTTGAAATCATTTTCTTTTTCAGTATAAATTTGATACATCGTGATTACAGTGGATTGAGCCGAGGCTCTGCTCAGCTTGCTGCCGTTGCAGCCCGTGATATCAAGTGATTTGAATTACTTTGTGTTTGCAAGATCGTTGTGTGGTATGGAGATGGTGGTGGTAAAACTTTATTCTAACAAGATACTGCGGGTCTTTACTGGGAGTACTGGCTATCAGAGATTGACCTGCATAATGGCCTCAAAACGGTTGCTGTTGATGTTATTGTTGTTATTGTTGCAAGATCGTTGATAGATTGCTTATCTTTGAGAATATTAGTCTAACTTGCATTGTTGTTCGCTGGCTGATTTGTCCCTGTGTGTACTTAGGTTTGTTGAGAAAGGCAATCTAGAAATCCTGCTTTTCTCCATTCAGAGTCAGATGCGTGCGAACAACCAGAAACCGTACATGCCAAATGAGGGCCGCATGATCAGTGACATAAACCGGGCTTGGGAAGAACTGGAGAGAGCAGAACACGAACGTGAATTGGCGCTGCGTGATGAGTTAGTCAGGTCGGTGGAGTGGAGTTGTTTCTGCTTTATTATTCTGTATTACATTAAAGCTACCAAGTCTGAGATGAGCAGTAAGTAAGTAAGTGAGAGTATTTCCAAGGCACAAATAGGAACAGTTGCAATGTATTGTGGTCAGCCAACTCCCAAATAGAAATGTTATCAGCAGTTATTACCCATGCTGACGGCAGTTCGTGGGGTAGTTTTTCACCATCGTTTGTCTTTTTATCCACATGATTTCTGGAAACCAATGCCACTAGGATCACACAAAGGTGTTCAACAATGAGTCCTGGAAACCTGCTTATTTTGGGGTCAAAAAATCAAAGGTCGTGGTCATGAGGCATAGTAAAAAGCAGTGCCAAAGTGGATTTATTCACTCTTGTGAGTGCTGGCTTCATCTAGTTTAAACTGTTTGTGGCTAATGTCCCGTTGCAACAACGATGTTAAACTGTTCCATGCACGTGGACCATAAACACCAATGCTTCTATCACCAAAACCGCTGTATGTGTGTGGAATGATGCAAGTCAAGTCAGAAGCTGATTGGGGCATAGTGACCACTGTCAGAGATGGGGTTGATATCGTCAGCTAGGTAAACAGGTGCTTGGCCAGACAACAACTGGTTCAACAGGTGTGTGACTGTACTCTCCATGTTGCCTGAGGAGAGTCCGGTGATTGATATAGGAAGTATTCGGCCACATCACTGGCTGGGATCAGTATTTTGTGTCAGTGCTTTGACACTGATGGTTGGGTGCAGGAAAGACAGCTTCCCCATAACAACCCCAAACTACTAATCCCTGGAGGTTCTCTTGAACAGGTGGAGGAGGAGGACCCAACGAAGAATTGGCTGACCGAGATTCACCTGGAAAAATGGCTGTTAAATGAAACTAGTAGTAGTAGTAGTAGTAGCAGCAGCAGCTTCTGCCTCACCGCTACGAGAAACTCGCATGCCATACGGGATCACACAGTGTTACCTGTCACCAGGCAGAGGTGAGAATCCTGCGTTTACCCTCAGCCAAAGCAGGTACTCGATTTAGCGACCCGGAGGGATGCAAGGCTGAGATCCCGCGACCTGTCAGACGCAAGTCCGACGCCCTACTGCAGCGCCACCATGCAATACAGTAGTAGTAGTAATAGTAGTAGCAGCAGCAGCAGACTCAAATGTTTGTTCTATCGGTGCTTCTGCTGAATACAGTGAATGTCGGCAGAGCTCAGTGTATGGTTAACGTGTGCATGTGAATGTAGGCAGGAGAAACTTGAGCAGCTGGCGGCACGCTTTGACCGCAAAGCCGGCATGCGTGAGGTGTGGCTGAGTGAGAACCAGCGACTGGTTGCACAGGACAACTTCGGCTTTGACCTCGCCGCGGTGGAGGCAGCCGTGAAGAAACACGAGGCCATCGAGACTGACATCAATGCATACGAAGAGCGAGTGCAGGCGGTCGTGTCTGTGGCGCAGGAGCTGGAGACTGAAAAATACCACGACATAGAGCGAATCACTTCGCGCAAGGACAACGTGCTGCGTCTCTGGCAGTATCTGCTCGAGCTGCTCAAGGCTCGACGCATGCGTCTTGGTCACACTCATGACCTTCAGAAAGTCTTCATGGTAGATTGCTGTTATAT
>Ga0209780_1004335_pt1 | contig 10897 bp, 10 predicted proteins | sample WorMetexBAHAMAS2_FD_187384 | JGI IMG/M metagenome (GOLD analysis project Ga0209780, IMG submission 187384) | Marine gutless worms symbiont microbial communities from Max Planck institute for Marine Microbiology, Germany - Inanidrilus exumae... | ecosystem: Host-associated > Annelida > Digestive...
AAATATAGCAATAATAGCAGATTTAGATTAAATAAGTAAATTGAAATTATGTAGCTTATTTTATTAAAACAGTATAACTTGTTTAAGGTTTTCTGTTTAGAAATTATAGTTGATCATACAAGTTGATTTAAAAAAATGATATTTAGTATATTTTGACCGGGTGTATGATTGACGTCCTCAAGCGTGTAGCCTATAGGCCTAGTTTTCTGCTAGTATACAGCAAGCTATGCTGGAAACCTTCTGTCGGCTACGGTTCGTGACAGCGAATTTTGATACGCTGAACACGTTTTGGCTAGCTGTCGATCAAACAGTCGAACGTCTTGCAGTAATGTTGTACAAAACGCGCTGTCTGTCGACCATCAGTGTCTATACAAACAGTACTGAACTAGAAAGCGGGGCAAAAGGCATTTTAAAGCCTAACGTGCAAAATATTACAACTTGCATATTATCGAAACTACTGAACCGATTCCAATTTTGCATGGTGACAAAGACCACCAAATACTTTTCGTGGGTGGTCCAAAAAGCACACCATTTTGAAAAAATCGAGAAATCGTCATATCTCTGCAACGGCTTGACTGTGCGGTATGAAATTTGGCAAAGCGATGTACACTGATGGCTGCCCCCCTGCGATGCGGCCTTTCGTCAAAGTTCTTTGACCACTTGTCATTGTCATTAAATCTGTATAGGCCTATTATGTAAAGTTTGTACACAGTCGAAGAAATGTAGGCCTATATGAAATGAACTGCTTTAATCATGTGCTTTAACAAGTAAAAAAGGTTAAATTCAGTCACTCAAAACTGCAAATACTCAACGCAAAAGCAGTAGAAAAGGCACGCAGTAAAAACACAGTCTATGCAGATGAATCAATATAAATGACATTTTCATCTTACACAGTTAGGCCCTATACATAAGCATTCCACAAATAGTACGAATCATCTGGAATATACAATAATCGAATACGACATATACAGAAAGTATAGTTGGATAAATGTTATAAATAAACTTCAACGACGACCAACGTTGTTGATAACACTGCATATCCCTCCACCACTGCACGATCATTGATGCGGGCGACTGTTTCGATGGTCACAATTTTTTTGAAGTAAGGCATCTCACCAGAGACTTCTTGAACTATTGAAAATTTGAATATTTATCCACCTTTCCTGCATTTGGTGCCTACATTTGGAGTGACTCCATTTGAATCTCAATAAGATCTTCGGCATAAAAAGAGTTCCTGGGCTATCATATGGCACTGTTTGCATCATAAAACAGTTAGCCGTTCAGTTCTGATACAATACTGAGCCACAGCATATACTGTGCTAGCAAAGTGTCACGAGGGTAAACACACTATGTAAAATAATCAACACTGAAAGGAAGTAAATCACTGCTCAGTATAGCATAAAATGGCATGAATTACATGTCAAACGCACTAGCAATATCTGGATTAGATTAAAATAATTAAAGCAACTGACAACTACCACAAGAATGTGTCTTTGCACAACATTTTAAGTGTTTATATAAACTCATGAACTTAAAACATTTTAAAAGTATTAAAAGTGAATAATTTTAACAGAAATAAAAAATAACAGTATACATAGCACATTTATGTAACAATTAACGCAAGTTGCAAAGTAAACTGCAGACAAATTTCATTTTAAGAACATTAAACAACACAAAGGCACTTTATGCAGTCTGCAAATAATTTGCATAAAGTAACAAGCATTATGCTGGCGTCAGCATACATACGTAATATCAATGGAACAAAGGTGCTCCAAGATATAAAGGCTATTGTGAAATAGCAAATGACAGCATTGAATATACATTCAATGCTGACATTTGCTTTTTCACAATAGCCTTTATGTTTTGGAGCAGCTTTGTTTCATTCATATTACATATGGTGTATCATATGGTGTGTCTAAGGAAAAACAAGTAACTGCTACCCTGATGGGCATAGTCTTCATGACATTAAATTACATTATACAAGACACGACGACCAATCACACTCAATACATTTGAGTTTGCAGTGTGGCAAAAAATAGTGCACCTGCGCATCTCGTCTCAATGGTTACTTCTCAGGTGAAGATCTGTATTTGCCATTTGCCAATCAGTCCTGAGGGCGATAGTGACAAACTGTATATGGTCAGTTACGCCGACCAGCCGAATCAGTAACTGGACCTCATGATTTTTTGCATCTTTAACCGACTAATGAAGGAAGGGAAGTTGTTCCCTTTACATCCAAATGCAAGTAGCCAAAATACAGCAACATCAATAACCGTCACATGTACAGCAACAACAACGATGTCTGTATTGTAAGTAAGTAAGCAAGCAGACTTACAAACAGCGCCTAAAAACAAGTTATTAGGCACTGGTGCCACGAACAAAGTAAACAAGAAACATACTATAACTTTCACATTCAAGACACAACCAAAACCACATGCCCAGAGCTGAATCACATACACACGTGTTCATAGTACCATCATAAGGGCTAAACCACAACAGTGAGTGATGAACTGGAATACAGTGGTAAGTCTCCTGACAAAGACTATCTTCCGACATAACTGTATAGTCTGTATGCAATTAATAAACGTAATCTATACTCAATGTCAATCGGCCATGCCACACTGAAATTGCCACAATGTCGGTCATGCATGGCAAATGAGTTACTTACTTATAGACACATAATGAAAGCGGCAGCATCACTGGAAATTTCACAGAATCTCACATCAATGGACAGTTGACTAACTGGAAAATGTATGATATACACAATATCCAGAACATGTTCCGGATGACTTCCAAAGTTTACTCAACTCTTTTCTGGTCAATACATGTAATCTATCTATTCATTAAATTTTGCAAAAAGCCATATAGAACCTTGTGATGTATGCCAATAACAAACAAACAGACAGACAGACAGACTGGCAAACAGTGGTTAAACAGAATCTGCCAAGTGCCACATATAATATAAGCAAACCATTAATGCCAGGTACATGACAATCACAATGCAGTGCATGGATCTGCACAATATTGGATGTAAGTCTCCATCAGTCCAGCATTAACTTGCATCAGAGTCGTATATACAGTTTCCTACAATAAACAATCCACAGTGTTCACATGCGTCAATGACAACATGCCATCAGCTTTGTGTGAAATACTCTACAATCATCATAAATACTCATCTAACCTTTCCCAATAGCAGCCATACTGCACAAAACTAATAACAGTTTTACTCAGCAACGGAAAATGTAAACAACTGACGCTGTTGACTGGGAGACAGGACGAGCATCCAGTCTGCAAAATACCTCCTCCAATTATCCCTATTTATCTCAAATTATCCCTCCTTCTGGAGGACCGGCCCAGCCTGGTGTAACTCAGAAAAAAACGCCGGTTAGACATAAAATCCAGTGTGTGAGTAACATGATAGTTTACAAAGACACTGGTCAATAAACCCACAGTTTTCCTGAAGATCTATTGGATAAAGAAGGAGCCACACTCATGCAGAGTACAGGCAGGAAGTTCATCGCCCTGCCCACAGAACCTGCAGTTGTTATACCATTGAGTGTGACTCATGGCCATTGCGACGTGTGGGGGTCGCTAGATCACCCAGGCCAAGCCAGAAATGTGTGTTAAGACCACTGCAAGGCAGCTTGTTGCTATCATGACCCATTCTGTCAGCAACAGTTTTGTATTGTTTCATACCATAGACACTAATGTCAAAACACCAAATGCACACACACATGATGCGAGTACATAGGATGTAGGCCTATGTTTCACTGAGTTGGCCCATATGTCTCCAGTTCTGTTTTACTAATCCAGCCTTGGCTGCTAAAATCCAGTAACAGTAACCAGTCAAAGCTTCTACGGTAGTACATGATGTCGTCGTCAATGCAAGGCCAAGGAAGCCGTAGCATACGTTCTCCACACGGCCCGATACGGGGCACAGTTGAGGGCGTCTCCAGCTGACAGGCCACAAGTAAGGGAAATAGCCGAATTTCAACCCGTTTGGACTTGGTGCCCCGAAACCCCTAAATGGATTTCGATGAAACTTAGAATATTAACTATGTCGTGGGTATGACCTCACATGCAAAGCCACATGGTGCTGTGACAATGTGGGTGGTCTGGGTGAACAAGTGACTTGTCACATGTCTTGGTCTCTTAGTCGAGATTATATCTGTTTACTTTATTGTGGATAAAACGTTGCAGCTTGCTGTTTTACAGTGGTGGCTTTTACAATTAAGAGAAACTGAAGCCAGTTTTGTTTTTATTAACAATTGTAATGTCACAGAAGACTTCTGAGTGCTACAGCAACAAGTAAACATCCACAGACTTCAAAAAGACTGATTTTTGATTTCAAAGAAAAAAAACCAGAATCAATACAGCAAGGGTGATTAATTGACATACTAACAGAAAAAACGTAAACAAAAATAAGAAATAAAGAGACGACAGTGCTAAATGCAGTGACACATACATGTGGTATGGTGTGTGAACGAATGATCATGATAAACTGACAGTATATCTCACCGTATTCAGCACTGGTACGCTTGACAGCACATCAAACAATCCAGCAAAGCCGACTCTCTGCAACAATATCAGAAAATCTCATATTATCACGGCTTGTACTACAAGCTGTTGTAAAAGCAAATAGCCAAAGTAATGGGCCAGTTTTTGACCCACTTTGGCTCTGAAACACCCGAACGGATTTTTTTATGAAACTTGGAATATATAACTACATCGTAGGTATAACCACACATAGAAATCCATGTGGCACTGCGACAACGTGGGTGGTCTGGACTAACATGTGACTTGTCACGTTTCCGGTTTATTAGAATTTTTATTTTATTCTTGGGATCGTGCAGAGCCCACACCAGTGAACTGATTTAGATGATCTATATGGCAGTTTCTGTTGGGGGTCTTGATGTTGCTCCTCATTTTGGGAAGACAAATCCCCAAAAACCACCATTTTGGGGCAATAATAGGCATTTTAAGCATAACATGCAAACTATTAAAACTTGCATATTATTAAAACTACTGCATCAAATCTTGCACAGTGACAAAGACCACCATATACTCTTATTGGATGGTCCAAACATGGCACAACAAATTGCTTTCTTCGTTATTGCTGTTCCTTCCTTCCTCCATGGCTGTGATGCCACTGATTGGACATCATATCCTAAAGAGCACCTATAGTCCTATTAGTCTTATTCCAGAAACCTTGAAAGCTGCTGTTAGGCAGCTTGGTATACACCTTACGTATCTGTGTGTCCAAACTGTTAAACATGTTGGTTGGTTGTTTAGGGTTCAACAGCACGTTCAACACAATTTAGGTCATATCACGACTTTGCAGCAATAATAAAGTGAAAAACTATATTTTGATGAACGTAAATTTTGAATACGGTATTTCTATAAAATGTAGTATCAAATTGGAGGATTGTAAATTAACATTGTTGATTTATGTATATTTCACATTTAAGTGAAACATGTCACTGTAAAATGTCCAGCCACCAATAAGTCAGACAAAAAATGTTTGTTAAAATGTCGATGACTACAGATTTGCATCCATTGAATATGTCTATTAAAAGACAACATCCAGGTTCATGCCTACAAGAATGATGCAATTGGCTGGGTGATGAGCATCTGGCTTGAAAAAGATACTGCTCCATAAATCCCAAAAGTTCGGTTTTGGAAGAACTGGCTAATCTGAAGTGAATGCAGCAAATTAGGTCAGTTGATTGATAGACTGAGTTAAGGTTTTACGTCCCACCCGACATGGAATAGGCCAACATTTAAATAAAAATAGAAAATAGCAGCAGGAGTAATAAACAACATAATACCTGTTGCGTCATTTTCTTCATACAGTGATTTGCCAGACTGCGTCGATCATCGGTGGCAGGAGCCGGTTTCCAGTGATCGTAGTTTGTCTCCAGGACAAACCACTTGCTGCCGGATGTACCAATGTCCCACACGTCAATGGCTTTCTCTCGAGACCGTGTTACAACACAAGCCTACATTATTAAAATACCTGCGGCGTTAACAGATGCACTTTTATATTTTCACAGTTGGACACACGCACATTCCACTCACATCTTAAGATTCACTAAATTTGTAATAAATAAATTCAGTCATACAGACTCATGCACTCAGCAAATATGAATTTGCAAAGTACACTCGTCATACACACATGTTGCAAGTGAATTATGCATTCTCTTATAACAAAGCACCAAAGATTTTTTGAAAGTCTATGAAACAGTTCAATATGCTGTGATGATTTAGACGAAAATCTTGACAACAATTAAAATATTTTTAAAATATGTTAATAAAAAATCATATTCTGAATCATTGGCATTACACTTAACTAAATGACATATTTTGGACTGTGCAACACATGCAAAGTTTTACATGACAAAGACCTATTAGCGAGGGTGAGAAGCATAGGGTGACATAAAAAACCTGGGCCAATGGCACTGTGAGTAAAGAAGGCACACAACTATACCTTTGCATATAAATTCACTAAATGCCGATCGATTTTCAAAATTGTTCAGCATAATGTTCAGCAAAAATATGCAACAGTCATCACTAAAGATGCCACCACACCTTACATGTGTCGCTACACTACCCAGGAAAATAAATGCACTAGTTCGACTTAAAGTGGCCCACTGGCCCAGTTTTTCTGCGCCACTCTGTACACAGAAACAATTCACCTCATCTGACTTGATGCCACCGAGAATGAAGTACACAGGAGCAAGTATTGTGGTATTGCTGAGCAGTTGCTTGGCCTGCACATAACTGGTGGCGTCCTCTAGTGTCTGCCGAGTCAAAAACGAAACCCATCTGTCACTGCGGTTACCCATTAGCCACTTGATAATGCCTACAACGTTGTATACAAACCAGTTCCTGGTAATGGTAAAGGTAGATTTGTATAGCGCATTGTCACAAAGTCTCTAATATGCTGTGCACGCTAGTAACTAGAAGTTCTCAAGCCCCGTTTGGACACAGTCCGGCTGTGCATGAAGGTCATCAGGCAAAGAGTTCCAGACTGTCGGACCCTGCACAGCAAATGCTCAGCAGCCAACAGTGGACAGCCAGTGTCGTGGCACCATATTGGTATAAAATTAAATGCGATAGTTGGGTGCCGCATGTGTCGGTCACAAATGAACAGTGGAAAATGACACATAATATAGTGGTTATAGAATTTTGAGGATAGGCCACATCGCAGTGGGCAGATTTTTCACAATAGAATGTGACTCCAACCATAGCAGTACTGCAGTCCACTGCGGCAGTGGTACTGAGATGCCATTATTAATTTTTTGTACCATACAACACAACAGTGACTGACAATGCTTTTCAATAGACTGAATTGGACAACCCTAAAAATTTCCCCTTCCCTGGAACCCATCTAATAAATGGTTCCTTGAGCCCACCCAAGTCTACCATCCAATCGGCATCTCGATCGGTTCAGCTGTTTTGCAGAGCTCATGAATGCGACTACAGACGCATACACACACAGACCATGCTATTTGAACTATAGCAATAGGTTTCGTGTCTAGCTATTGCTACGATACACTATAACAACATAACAATAATTACAATTTACACAACCCACTGCCGCCATAGCAGTGACGCCAAAATTGACCTCACCTTAATGTTACAACATGAAGTTATTGACTCCATGGCATTACTATGTCCCAAGGGAAGAGGAGCATTAAGCAAAGCTGATGTCCGCCCACCTGTCTCAACAATAGTGCATTTCAGAGCTGTCACTAATATAAAACCCCATGCCGGAAGTTATACCCAGTGGTTAGCACCAGAAGTGGCCAAAACATTCTTTAAGCTGAAAAACTTACCTCGTCAATATCTCGAAAATCCAGATATTTAGGCCATGGTTACTACTAAATGCAAATAGTAAGTCACAGGCAGCCTATTATTTATCATGGTCATCAACAAAACACCACAAAGGACTGAAACAGTCATTGGTAGAGGGGATGTCGGTTTGCTGCCATTGGAGTAATGCCACCTGTTAACTGCATTATCAGCAGCCAGGATGTAACCTTGCTGAAACCGTTTTTATGAGAGCACTTTCAATTTCAATACAACGTCAAGTTAGAAAACGAACCAATGTAGCCACCGTCGAAGATACTACGCCGTAAATTCAACGAAAACGTGAAAGTGCCCTGCAACGATTGAAGCTTCAAGTTACCATCAAAGAACAAAATGCTCTTTAAGGCAGTAACTTTAAATTACATATCTTTATTTGAAATACACAGCTTGCTAATATAAGTACGTATTTTGCCTGCTAAAGACAAGTACTTGTTTTAAGATTATCGGTATTTCTACATAATAAAACTATAAGAAAGTTTAAGATGTTAATGATTCAAATTTCAAAATGTTGATACTCGGTAATTCTATGAAAACAACTGCATGAACTGGGACTGCAAAAAACTAACCGGTTTGACAGCTGTTTGAATGCCGACGTAACCGGCAAAGTTGACAGATTTAAACACAGTCCTGTTATTCCGCTGCCAGTCCAGGGTGATGACAGCTGTCCGGAGTGCTTCTGTCAAGGGCCAAGTGTGATTCTCCAGATGCCTAAACAGAACAGTTCTTATGATGCCCAACTATTCTGAGCCAAGTCTTTTATGCCGACATTCAGCTTAGGATGCAAGTTGTAACTGACAAGTTACAAGCACATCGTTAGTGTCTTGGTTGACGATTAAGTTCCGTTTGGTTTCTCGTTTTAGCCATAAGTGAAAATCAAACTTTGGAAAGTTACAGATGAAACTAAGCTCACATACAGCACTACATTTGATCATCATCATAGGCATTAAAACGACTTTCACTTAGACAATATGTAATATCCAGCTGATAATTTAATATTTATGTCAGAAACACTAAACAAACATTACTGAAAATTGCTAATAGAGTGTTCATGTTACTTAACTTCATCCTAATTCAGTGTTGGTCATGTCTGTCACTATCTCACGTTACTATCAACGCAGACGTTATTTAGATTAGATGCTATAATTTCACAATATTTCAGTCTGTCAGAGCTTTGGCAATGCACTTAGACATATGGTCGGTAAACATTCTTCTGCAACAGTCCCTTAAACGACTCCCGAAAAGTATTATTGAACAAAATCTAAGGTTAGCCATTTGAAAGTAACTGGGATTAAGTAAAAATGCATAAATCAGCAAAATAAAAATTAGTAGTAATATTTGTTTACCCAAGTCCTTTTCCAAAGTCCATATTTCGTGCATGATATAATGTGCCTGCCAACAACAAGTGACACACATTAAAATGGTATAGAGGCGTGTGACTGCTTTGGACATGTCAACGTCCACAAAGGGGGCGCATCGCCGAATGCCCCCCGTCAAATACGCCATTGACAACGCCGTGTGATAGGTAAAAAGCTAGGCTATGTCAAGTTCCAGCATACTGACGACAAATGACCCTAAAAGGGCGTAGACACCGTCACGTGACCCACTTTAAATTTTGGGGTGCGCAATAATATCTCTGTAATGGCTGAAGCTAAAATCGTTAAATTTTGCAAACAGGTAGAATGTACCTAGTGCACGAATAATTGACTAACACCGAAAGGGATGTGTTCAGGGTCATGTGATCTCTTTAAATTTTGGAAAACAAGTGATAATATCTCGGAAGAGGTGCAAGATAAAGACATAGTTGCAATGAAACAGTAATAAAAAATTGTATGTGGTCTATCAAATGGCATCATTGCCAATGCCCTTAAATAACCTTGAAGGTCATTTTTGCAGTTTGAAACCTTTCTAACTCCCATACCTCGTAAAACCTAGCACAATGTGTCGTGCAGTACTTCTGCAGTAGCTCAGCTTCCTGTTGACTTTCGAAGGAGATGCCACGGCCCACTGGCATCCCCTAAATATGCTACTATTCTCAGAAGCACACATCTCGATTTCAAAATCAACTACAATGTGACTGAAGAGAGTTTGCCAAAACTGATTTATTGATTAAGGTATTATGTCCCACCCGAGTCAAAATGGATCATTTAAGAGACGTTCTTCCCAGCCAATCACTTGTCTTAGTACTGAAAAACTAAATCAAACACAACAAAAGCAAACATGCATCTATAACAAAATACACTACACCTACAACATAAAATTAACACAAGAAAACTAAAGCCAGGTTTGGTCGCCTCCTATGACCTCTGGCCTGGAAATGGAATGGGTCTATTCTGGAAGGAGTAGATAAGTCAGGAAGTAAATGAGTAAGGAAGAAAGTATAGTGAAGGAAGTAAGGAAGGAAGTTAAGTAAACAAATAAAACCAATTTACATAATGCTAAAATCAACACATGAATCAGAGCAGATTACTGCCCCAAAGCCCATATAACAGCTTGTCAATGATGCATTGCAATAATGTAAGCAACGAACAGTTGCTGAAATACTGGCTGACAAGCATAACAAAATACCACATATAGTAAGTAATATAGATGCATGGAAGCGCATCTTCAACACGGTATTTTGTGCCCACAAAGGACAGTCAAATCCAAGTAATCTGCCAAGTCTTGTCATGCACAAGGCTCAATCTGATTGCCCATGACCTCAATCATGTGAAGGAAAAACAACAACAACAGTACTCTAGTAATGTGTATCAACCACAATGGAAAAAGGCATTTATTACGACCTGAATGTATGCAGTATTATAAAAACAAAAACTGGCTTCAGTTTCTCTTCATTGTAAAAGCCGCCGTTCTAAAACAGCAAATATCAAAATTTTATCCGCAAATTCAACGCACAGAAGCTAGCGATCACATTTATTTCAGTCAGCGGCCTTTCATAAATGTAAAAGCTATCTTCTGTGCTTAGAATTTGCGGATAAAATTTTGATATTTGCTGTTTTAGAACGGCGGCTTTTACAATGAAGAGAAA
>Ga0209780_1004336_pt1 | contig 10897 bp, 13 predicted proteins | sample WorMetexBAHAMAS2_FD_187384 | JGI IMG/M metagenome (GOLD analysis project Ga0209780, IMG submission 187384) | Marine gutless worms symbiont microbial communities from Max Planck institute for Marine Microbiology, Germany - Inanidrilus exumae... | ecosystem: Host-associated > Annelida > Digestive...
GAACTGCATAGAATATATTACTATTTTATGATTCTGTTTCATTTTGTAAAAATACAACACTCCTTTAGTTTTTGTTTAGTAAGCCTTCTTTTCCATGGTTAATCCATATTCCCAAAAGAAAACGTTTGGGGAAAATTGGAGCAAGCTTTTCTATGGGCCAGATGCCCTTGCTGTTGCCCAGCTAATAATGTCAGAGCAGATTGTGTTTAGAATGCATACCGTGTTGCTATTGTCAGCTAATTAGTTATGTTGCTGAAGATGTGAAATCATGGATAAATTTTACATTGCAAATCCTGGCGTGCTTGATAAACTGTCATGTGGAGCATCACTATTCACTACTGCAGACATGGATGTACGTTAATACTATCACTGTGAAAGAAATACATGCGTGTTATAAATGTTCGTTACAGTTATTTTTATGTCGGAAAATTATATGCTGTATTGTTTGAACTTAATGCTGATGCCAGTAAATGTGTATTCTATATGGGCTGTGCAGATTCATGGAAAGGGACTTAAATTTGGAATTTATGGTGATTTTGGAACTCACACGTGTGGTGGTTATCCTGGGAATGAATACTACCTGCAATATGATGCAGAAACGTATGCAAATTGGACTGTTGATTATTTGAAACTGGACGGCTGCAACTCCGATATAAGCCAATATGATGATGGTAAATTGTTACAGTTGTTTGTTATTGCTCATTTTGTCTATTTTTATCAAACAGTGTTAAAAATTAATGTAACTTGTTTATTAGTGGTCTGCAGTAATCTTGCACTGGTTCCAAGATAATACTAATATTTTAGCACATGACAGACATGATGTTTCGTGGCAGTTTTCGTGCACATTGTACAGTATTTTGATTGAGTTATACCAATTAAAATTATAGCCAGTGTATGTCTAACATTAAGCATATTCTGTCTGGTGTTTGCTGTTTTCTGAAAACTTTGATTTAGAATGATTCAAAATAGATAGCTTATATGACATTCAGGGTTACTGGAGGTCAAGAGTTGATTGAGTTAGATCACATCCCACTCGAAACAAAAAATACGACAGGTCATTTCTAAATTCATTGACTGAGTTGAGGTTTATGCTTATGCCACTAGTGGTCTTCAGACATTGCGTATGCTGATGACCTTGCGACGTCGATGTACTTGCCAACAGAATGTGCACCTGTGCCGACGAGATGTTGTCGTGGGTGAGGGCCAACCAACTGCAGGCAAATCCATTAAAGAGCAAGGTTCTCTCGTGCTCATTGGCCCGTCGCCGACACCAGATACGGACTTTGTTGATATGAATCAGCACCAAGAACATGCTGCTGGTTTTCTTGGTTTGTAACCTCGGCATATACATTGACTTGGATGTCACCATGCGGACGCATGTGATCGCCACTGTGAGATCGTGTTTCTCAGTACTTCGGCAACAACGAGCCTTGCTGACACTCATCGAAGCTCTAGTCGTCAGCAAGGTCGACTACTGCTGCTCAGTACTGGTCAGTGTCTGTGGTCAGCTCCTGGACAGACTTTAGTACGTCCTCAACACTGCTGCCCGACTCGTGTTCTCAGCGAGGCATTCTGAACACATCACGCTGCTCCTCCGCGATCTTCATTGGTTGCAAGTCCCACAGCGGACACGGTTCCTTCTCTGTATTTTGACATACTGCTGTCTCGTCTTACCTCACAGACAGCATCTGTTGGGTAGCCAACATGGAGAGCCGCCGCCACCTGTGCTCATCTGCCATGATAACTCTCATCATCCTGCCATCAGATCAACCTTGGGCGACCAGGCATTCCTGGTCGCTGCTTTACGGGCGTGGAGCAGTCTGCTATCAGCCGTTCGAGCTGCTCTGTTACTCACTACCTACCGACGAGAACAGAAGACATTTCTTTTCGGTTTGAGCTTTGTCGACCACTGAGACCGTGCCGCTGCAGTGTTAGCATGACAGTGTCACAATAATAATAATATTACCACAAATTTGATTTAAATACGACGACAGATTTAGTGGCTATCATGTGATCTCCAGTTAATGTGATTAGTTTTGTAGACAGTGCATTGTATATTTTTTAAAAATTATTTCTAGCTGCATAAAATTACCTTCAAATATCACTCAAAGCAGTGTCACCTTATCATTCGATAGATCACGTGTGGCTTCCTATTAATATTCTTTTGTACCCCTGTCCTTCTCTAGTATGATTTTTGAGATGAGGACAGATGGTGTCAAAAATACTTATAGTTCTCACTAAGATTGTTTTCAAAAATTCTGACTTACAGCTAACTCATATATACATACTGTCCCCTATTGAGAGCGATTTCTTCAGAATTTTGCACAGTTGTTTGAAATGAGAAAATGTAGATTGATGGAGCTTACAGTCAGTCAAAGCAAATAATCCAGCCAGTTTTATACATCCATCATAGACTGTGACAGAATGGTAGATGGATAGATGGAGTGTTTGGGAAGAAGGATGCTGTGATATTGAAGTGCAGTTTGTTTGTTTTAGCATATCCTGCAATGAGTTTGTGGCTAAACAAAACTGGTCGTCCAATCTTGTTTTCTTGCAGCTGGCCTGCCTACCAAGAAGGGCATATGAAAGTAAGTCGCATGCGTCAAATGAGTACTATTATTGATTACCTGCTGTTTCCGAATCATGGAGTTTGTCAGATGTACTTTTGCTTTTATGTACGAACGAATGGTGACAAAGTGGATAACATGAAACGGCGTACATGTAGTTGATGAAGGTCTGAGAGATCTGTGTCTAAACGAGGAAGCGGCAGTTATTTTTTGTTAACTGGAGAAATGTAATGAAGGGACAAAATGGAGACTAAAGAGAAACCAGACAGATACTGGTAATAGTGAATGATTTGATTGCATCAATGAATCTGTTGCTGGCTTGTTCTCAAAATACTTCGTAGCTCTGTCTGTAATGGCTGTTATTCAGTTTACCTGATTAGTGAGTTCCCCATCAGTTCTTTTCCTTCGCTTGTTCCAGAAGAGAAACTTTGGGAGATATGTGGCGTGTGTTTTTATCCTTGCTGTTACCCGACTAGTAGCATCAAGCCATTGAAGGAAACACGAAGAACTGACCCCAACCAGTGGCCTGGCTTGTGGCTTCATCCTCTCTTTATCTACCGTCAGACTCCTGAGGAAAAGGGCATTGCTCCTTTTATGTTGGCTATGTGATGTCAGTGCCCGATGGCTTACCTGTGGCCACGACGAGTTTATTGTTGTGTGTTTATTACCACGTGTGTGACTGTGTATGTGTGTGTCAGTTCGTCTGTTATTACACCCGTGGACTGTGTGACAAAATGGCTGAATTTGTTTGTCTGACTTTTTTTCACTGCCTAGTACCCCTTCATTTTGCTTTTACCGAAAGGAACACCTTGGCAAAATTCCAATGAGGACATCCTTGTTGGGAATGTCAAATACAGGTTGGGTAGGAAAAATTTGCGATTTGAAAAGAAATGATGTAAGTGACTTGACATAGGGGTACAGTTACTAATAGATTGATTGGTTGACTGAGTTAAGTAGAAAATTATATATTACCTAACAAACAGCGACAATGCCAGTGACCTTTGTAACCTTTGAAGATTTTATCTGCTTTATACCTGCCAAATGTGTGAAAAATACAGTATATATTGCAAACAAAATGAATTACAGCAGTTGGTAGTTATGCGATGACGACTACGTCAATTTCACTCTAAATTTCACTTTTAGTTGATCAGTGCATGCGTGCTTTTGACATTGTGCTCATCTCTGAAATTAGCTGATGTGCATTGGGTGGAAAGATAAATCCTACTCACTTGTATGGCAGTTGTGTAACATATTTTTACTGTTTATTTCTATATTGGCCCCTTGTGGGCCCGGGGCAGTCCCTTCCCCCTCATCCCTTCAGTTCTCCACATCCTCACCTTCTGCTATATCTTTTCTTAACTTCACTTTTCTATTTTTTTTTCTTACTTTCTTCATCTATTTTCTTGTTTTTTCGTCTCTTCCCGTTCTACCAGAATAGTCCCACTGTGTTTCCAGGCTCGATTTCATAGGAGGCGACTAAATGTGGCTTTAGTTTATTTGATTTTGTGTTATATGTATTTTTTAGTTACGGATGCATGCCTGTTTTTGTCGTGTTTGATTTAGTTTTGTCTTGCTGTGTGATAGTTGTCTCACCCTGTTGTAGGCGCTAGCATAATGATTTAATTGAGCCTCTCGATCCCTTTCCTTTTTTAGGTGGCTGCTGAAAAAAGGCGGCCAGGTTTGAGTTTAATATATTGCTGGCCTTCTTTTACTGTCTATGGATGGTAAAGTAAAGTAAAGTAAACGTCGATTTGTATAGCACATCATCGTAACCACCTGTAATGCGCTTAGGAATGGCACGTGATAGAGGGATCACACAGTTTTACCTGTCACCCACACATTTACCCACAAGTGGAATGAACCATCCTGCCCGTAAGCTTCACCAGATGGCGCCACCCGAGCGAGGTAAAGCACATCCGATTACATCTTACTACTCATTTATCGACCTCGAATGGATGAACGTCTGAGTTGGCCTAGTTGGCTGACATTAGTCACATTATAGTGGATGGTTTACCCACATAAGTGGACACCAATCAGCTGGAGGTCGAGCGTAGGACAGGGAAAGTTTGCCGGTTACAGACCGACGTTCTACCACTGTGCCACACAACCACCCCTGACCTATCGTCACTGATATAGCCATAATTGTGCTGGAAAGGGACGTTAAACTCCAACTAACTAACTAACTAACTTATTTCTATATTGTTCTTTGTACTAGCATCGGAGATCTGGTGCAGAGGGAACAGTGCCCCTTCCACCAGGAATCCGGTGGTGTATGAAGAAAGGATGACGCCAGGACTCTGGTTAAACTCGGTGTTAGAGTTTTCTTTAGTACTGGTACTTTGAACACTGTTGATTGTATGACTGAAAGGTCGTCCAGCATCTATGTGCCGTTCTATGCTCAAAAGTTCTTCTGGGAGCAAGTGGAAGAAGGAACCGATGTTCATGAAAAACGGCGACAGTGATAGTGGAGGTGTTTTTGTAAGTTCTTGTTTTACTTTTTCTCAAGAGTTGCTGAAATTACTGATAGTTTTGTATATTTTGCAGCCAGACTATAAGAAGATAGCACAGTACTGCAACATTTGGCGCAACTACAATGATATCGATGATTCGTGGGACAGTGTAAAGCAAATAATAAAATTCTACGGTGATGACAATAGCAGTTTCTCAAAGGTTGCTGCACCTGGCAGTTTCAATGACCCTGATATGGTGAGTTGTTTATACTCGTAGTTAGTTCTTCAATTTATCCTTTTAATCCATTCTCGTGCGCAAGTATTTCTTTTAAGTACTAACGGCTGAGTATCCGGCTGTCTCAATGTTAGTCATAAAGGTGCGATTAGTTACACATAAGGGTAAAGGTTGCCATATACCTTCAGAGCCATAGGCTGGGTACTCTTCTCTTTTTCTGAGGTCACTGAACTCACCGGTGGATATACTACACAGTCTGTGACACATGGCTAAAGTGACACAAAACCTTCTCAGTTAAAGAGCACTGCCATTGCCCCTAGTCGGTACTAGGAGGCTGAGTTGGCCTGAAGATTAATTGATTGATAATTGTATGTGTGTTTTGTTATATAGTTGATCATTGGCAACTATGGACTGAGTTGGGATCAGCAGAGAACTCAGATGGCATTGTGGTGCATAATGGCATCACCACTTATCATGTCTGTTGATCTGCGCACACTAAAGCCTTACTCACAGTCGCTGCTGCTGAATCCTCGTGCAATTGCTATAAATCAGGATCGTCTTGGTATTCAAGGTAGACGCATATCACAGGTTTGCTCTGCATGATACATTTATGTCCCTCTGCTAGTAGTAGCGTAAATCTTGCTCATTACCTACCAGTTTATGGTCCAGGTAAAGCAGTCGCTTAGTATGTTTGTGTGTGTCTGTTTGTCCGGATGATAACTATCAAATAAAATGACCTTTGATCGAGATATTTTGCATGCTGGTACCGTACACCGTGACCCTATCTGGGTCAAGTTCAGAGTCAACGTCATAGGCTGATAGGCTGAAGTACGAGATCAGGAGGAACAATGTTTCTAAAGTGGTCAGTATGGTCTTGTTACTGGCTGATATTGTGGGCCAGATCTGATCTTCAGCACAGATTGCAGTAAGTTCCAGATAGCAGGTGCTGAGTGATGACTTGCACGTATCCATTTACTCCTACCTGTGCTTGAGCTAGTTACTGGACATATTAATAACATGATGTAGTAGTATACTAGTGCTTATACCTTGCGCCTATGGTGATCGGCCCTGCATTTCCCGACGGAGCTCGCCACTCATTTGCAGCGGCATATGGACGGCTCGCGGAGCGCGAGCCCGCGGGCTCGAATGACTCTCGCTAACCCCCATGACCATTCGGAGGGTATAGGGATGCCACTTGCCAAATTTTCTGCAGATCTGCTCAAAACTGTGGCCGTGCATAAGGAACAAAGAAACAGACACACACAGATTCGTTTTTTTATATTTACTAGCGGTCCACCCTCCCGCCTACGGCGCTCGGTTACACCTCGATCTGTTTCCGTTGCTGGCCAAAAGTTTCGGCGTATGGCACTGAAGTTTACTATTAACGTGTGAAGAATAGTTTAGGCAAAACTTCCAGAAAACTAAGACACAAGATGAAATGACTGAAATCTATCGATGTAGCAGATCAATAGTAAACAAAGTTAATTTTTGCACAGCAAGATTCCAGAATTGTAAATGAAGTAATAGGCCTCCCTATAGTCTGCGGCAGTTAGCTTATCGCGCCATCTGATGATTACGAATGTATCTGCCTGGCAGCTGGAGCAGTGTGGCTGTACGGACGGCGCCTGGAGCGAGAGCCTGCTGGCACGAGCGGTGCTCGGTAACCAGCTTGTGACCACTTGGAGGGCATACGAATGCCACGTGTCAAATTTTGTCCAGACCCGCTCAAAACTGTGGCCGTACATAAGGAACAGAGAAACAGACAGACATCTAGATTCAGATTTATTACCGTGTGACGCTATGCTTGCGTGCTATGTGCTGTCGCCGTTTGTCTGTCTGTCTGTCTGTCCATCCGTCCAGATGTCTGTCACAAGCCGGCACTGTACCAAACCGGCTAAATGCATCATGCAAACAGTGCCATACGATAGCCCAGGGATTAGTTTTCTGACGCCAGAGATCTCGTCGAAATTCCAACGAGGTCACCCCCAACTGGGGCGCCAAATAGAAGTGGGGTAGGTTCAGTTAGCAATTTTTTACCAGTATATCACTATATCTCAGAAACGGTGCAAGATGGTGACATAATTACTATGTTACTATCTTTATAGGATTAGGAACTCGTATGTGCTCTGTTGAATAGTGCTATTTCCAGTGACCTTGAATGACTAACTACCCCAAACCACCCCATTTTCGACATTTTGTATCGCCTTTCATATCTTTATAGTGAGTGGAGATATATAAATTTGGTAGGTAAGTTGATGATAGCAAGTGCTAGCCCACGGATGCCAAACTATCCCTGAAAGGCGTGTGGTGAGGTCACATGAACCATTTAAATTTTGGTGGGCGCTAACCATATCTCTGTAACGGCTCATCGTCTGTCAACTTATATGGACAGTTAGTGTGGTAAACTGGTGGCCGTCACTGGTTGTGGTTTATCACACTGACCGTTGACATCTCTGTAAGGCATGGTGGGTCTGTGACCGGCAGCGGAGACTTGTATATATAAGAGAAGATTGATGTGCTGTATGTTATGATATTTCTGTAGTGACTTTGCTGTGTATTTACATTAATCCATGTATATGTTGCTCGTTTCAGTTGGGCCAGATTCAGATGTGGACAAAACCAGTTGAGCCAGCAGGCAGCTGGGCCTTTGTGCTATTCAATTCCGAAGGTGCAATGCCTTCAGTTGTTGCTGTTAAGTTGTCAGATCTTGGCTTGAAAAATCCAGCTGGATACAATGTGACGGAGATTTTTGATGGAGTCATTATTGGCAGTAAGAAGCCATCAGATGTGTTACAAGTTTCTGTGAACCCAACTGGTGTATTCTTTGGCAAGGCCACCGTGCTTCAGTAGTTCGAATTTCTGATGACATGCAATGACTTCCACATTTTAAAACTGTAATAAAAGTTACATGTGGACTATCATGTAATGTGATACTCTTACATTTTAGGCCTCATCGCATGCACTTAGCACTAGGTTCACAATATTACTACAGATGTCGCACGTAGCATGGTCTGTGTGTCTGTCTGTGTGTTGGGCCATGGATGAACTATGCAAAAATGGGTGAACTGGTCAAGATGCCGTTTGGGGGCTGACTCGTGTGTATTCATTGGACTATATATTAGATGGGGGTCCATACGGGCTCCGGGGTGGTAAGTGCCCAGATTCATTTGTTGATTTTGGCGCTATATAAATTGTGTTTATTTAACTTCATTCCTTACTTTCTTCTTTCCTTATACTTTCTTCCTTACTTATTTACTGTACTTCCTTTCCTCGTTTACTTCCTGACTTATCTATCTCCTCCTTGCGGAATAGACCCGTTACGTTTCCAGGCTGGAGGTCGTAGGAGGCGACCAAACCTTGTTTTAGTTATTTGGTTCGTTTTATGTTGTAGTATATTTTGTTACAGATGTATGTGTGCTTTTGCTGTGTCTGATTTGGTTTTTCAATACTAAGCCAAGAGATTGGCTCGGAAGAACGTCTCCAAAATGACCTATATTGTGTCGAGTGGGACGTAAAACCTTAACTCAATCAGTCGATATCAGATGTTGTTGAGATCTCCCACAGGAAGGGGCACCTTTGAGGGAAACATGTGCCGGCCCATTATAACTTGCCTATGCATGAGTGCATTGCACTCGCCGTGTGCAAATGTGCCTACCCCGCAGACGCGGCAGATGAATGCATTCACTGGCACGATGGGTGACAAGACGGCGATGTGGCCTTTTGCCAAATTATTTTGGACATTTGTTTATGATGTACAGAATATTTAATTCTTGTGCACTGTATTTTTATACATTAGCGCTATATTTTTACAGTAGCGCTATATCTTCTGGAGGACATTGCCACTTATGTGTCCAGATCCAGATATCTTACGTTTTTGTAGCTTTTTTGTTAGGTCACCTCTTCTGAGTCGACCTAATAAAGTGGGTGTCAAATGTCCGTCCGTCCGTCCGTTCGTACCTACGTACGTACGTCCGTCCACAAGAAGTTTCTTCGATTTCAGTGAAATTTGGCTTGTAGGTAGAGGTCAATAAGTGATGCACGACGATATGCAGTATGACCCAATCCAAGGTCAAGGTCAAGATCACGAGACCTTGTAAGTTTGAAATCCTTCCATTTTCAAAAGCTGTCTCCTCCGCCATTTACAATGGGGGCTGGCAACTCACCACTGATTCTTAAACAAGAGCACAATATTTAAATTTGACCGGGCCGGGTTTTTGATATTTGTCCTAGTTTTTTGTGTCACGTGACTTTGAACTTGGCAGAAACGTCAGTTGTGAAGAGTCGACCGTCAGTCTCGCACGGGGCTAATTTTTTTAGTTGTAGTTTGTAACAGTAAATTTGAGATGCTCAATATTATTCATATTGTTGTCTTGCTTCGATTATTCCATAGTTTTTTGGAGGCATCTCCAAGACAATACAATATCTATCCTGTGCTACTGCTGGAAATGGAAAAACGCGTGAGTTTGTCGAAAACTGAGATACAATTATATTAATACGTAACGCTATTGTTTTATATACAGTTGTTGTTATTACAGTGATAATGTCTTGTCTTTGTTTTTAAATGAAGGTTGAATTTGTGATTGAACCATTTTGTTTAGATTTCTTATCCTAAAAACAATCTTGTTTGTTAAGTTTTCTGTTTTGTTCTGATGCATTAAGTTTAGCTGGCTACCTGACCCTTGCCAGTAAATGTGGGAAAGTATTCACAGACATTTTTCTGTTTACTTCTGATCCTTGCCACCACTGCCGAGTCACGTGTCTCATCTGCTTCCAACGTGTCACCTAGGTAAGTAACTTTTTGCCGCTTCTAACAGTACCCCAGTACCAATGCCGAGCTCGCTGTTAACTTTATTAGTGACCACTGTACCTGCTAAACGGTATTTGCAATCGAAACCGAGTTATTAGCAGCTTCTTTCTTACAAACACTACAAGGTTTGGGTTCAAGCGAATGCCTAGATTGTTTCATGCCTTTATCAACACAGCTGATACCTTTTCATATTAACGACTATGAAGAGATGAAAGGTTGCGTTGGCGTCCATTTTTGTGTAGTAATTGTTGTTGCTGTTAACTTTTCTAACCGTCGTGCCTCGCTGCAAATGTACAGAGTGACAGAATTGTTCCATGACAGTGCAGACAGCGAGCACATATGTGTCAAACGTTTTTTGTTTTTTCCCCAGTTTTTGTTTGTTATATTTCTGTAATTCTGTTATGGTTCCATGCAACAGATTTAGCTGATGGTATAGCTGTTAACTTTTCAGCGCCCACTAAACATTTCATCATCTTATATTCTTTGAATTGTGCAGATGAACAGGTTTAATTGGCTAATCATTCATTCCTGACTGCAGAATGTGTTTGCATCTGTGTCGTGAGTATGGTTGTTTTATTTTGCGTGTATGTATGCATGTTTATGTTGAATTTGTACTGTTTGTGTCATATCTTAGCATCTAATTATGTTTGGCATGCAGCGTTAACATCTGCAGGTGATAGTAATTATCTGCCCCATAGCTATAGCATATAACATGGGACAGATAATAAAATCGTTTTGCGTCTGTCCGTGTGTGTGTGTGTGTGTGTGTCCGTCTGTGGACACTCTCACGGTCGCATTTCTTCGTCGATTTTCACCAAATTGGACACAGACGTGTAAA
>Ga0209780_1004337_pt1 | contig 10896 bp, 9 predicted proteins | sample WorMetexBAHAMAS2_FD_187384 | JGI IMG/M metagenome (GOLD analysis project Ga0209780, IMG submission 187384) | Marine gutless worms symbiont microbial communities from Max Planck institute for Marine Microbiology, Germany - Inanidrilus exumae... | ecosystem: Host-associated > Annelida > Digestive...
CTTTACTCACATGAGTTCAAGCATTATTCTGATTTCTCAGATTACTTTTTCTTTTTGACATAAATATTTACAGAACACATTAGTGGATACTCTACACATAGTCCAATATTACTATTCTGATGTGTCACACAATTAAACGGGGTTTCAATTTGTACACAGTGACTATAATTTTTAGAATTTCATGTCATTACAGTTGTACACATTGCTTCTAATAACAACAAAAATGTGATTTTTTTGAATATTTAATAGTATCAATTGTTGTAATCCACTGCATTGCTGCTTTGTCATATTGTAACAGCTTGCGGAGATCTGCGGGATTTCTTCGCCAGTTGCAAGGACGAAAATGTTCGACTTATGAAGATTGGAATTATGGATGGTTTGTTTTTGTCTGTGTACTGTTTGAAGCACTAAATGTTGACTGTTGTTAGTGGTAATACTGTGAACTATGATTTATGCTGTTTTTCTCATTTTTAATTGATGACTTTCTAGGCCTTAAGCAAGCAAGCATAAACATAAAAATGAAGACACTGTATATAGTTTGCACGTAGCCTGTCTTTGTCTTTTATGTTTATTTTGTGAATCAGCATCATAATTATAAGCAGCATTTTGCTTGTAGTGATACTCAAGTTGGCGGCCGCCACTAATGTGGCCACCACTGTTGTTTCTTCTGGTTTAATATGTGGTTTTCATAAATGTATTTGTTTTTTTTTGGTGTATAGAACAGCTAGTTCTTCAGGACAGTGCGTCGTGCTCAGGATCATGGGAACATGATATCTTTTGTGCTTTCTCTAGACTAGCATTAACGTGATTGCTGAAATTACTGTAATTATTTATGTGAGTTTTATAGGTTAATGCCGATGTTATATATTTGCTCGGCAGTGTGGTTGTCAGTGAGTTAGAAGCACATTACTGGAGAGTTTAGCATATGCTTATTCATGATAATAACAACCATTATTTAAAAATTACCAATATTGCCAGTGCTCTTAGCCACTACTACTTTCATTCTTTGCTTGACTGGCCTACTTTAATACATGTCATATTTACCAAATTGTGGAGATAAATTTCTGTTCTGTATGACAATAAGCGTCCAAAGTATTTGGCAAGAGGCTGCATGGCCATCTTGTTTCCCTTGTGATGTCTGACTTAATTGGTCTCGTCTTCGATATAGCCATATTTGTGCTGAAAAGGGACGTTAAACTCAAACTAACCCCCATGGTGGCAAATGCCGTCGTTTACTACATGCGCTGAGCAGGCACATTTGCCCCTCATAGGTACGTTACAATGGGCGACACATGCCCCCCAGAAGTGCCCCTTCCCATGGTGGGATCTGGACCCTCATCTAATACATTGTTTGTTGTTGCCACATGAGTCAGCCCCCACACGGCATCTCAATCAGTTCAGCCATTTTTTCACAGCTTACCCGTATGCCGAACACAGACGCACAGACCATGCTGTGTCTGACATCTTTAGCAGTAGGCCGCATCTATGCACTGCATACAAGCAATGCTGCCTAAATATGAGCATTGATCTTTGGCTTGAATAATAATGATGACAATATTAACAATAGCAATACAACAGTAATGTTAATAGTAATAATAATAAAATCGAAACCAACAAAATTGCCATTAAAGCACGTTTTTATGCAGCAACAGCCGGCTCACTGGCTATTGCCACTAATATGACACATAGGGTAATCTAGTTGTTAATAGTTGCAGCTAGAAGACTTTGTTGTACCTTGACTTGTGAAACATTGGGACGACTTGATTCTGCCGCGACTAGAGGACAAACAGCCGTGTTACATACTGTTTAGACTGGACGTGCGTAGTGAGGGTGGAAATGACTGGATATTTATCAGCTACTCACCCGACTTCTCACCCGTAAGACATGCACCCTCTGTTTCCACTGTTCTCTAATAAATAGTGCTGATCAGTAAATTGTTAAAGTAAGTACATGATGCATTAAATTGCTAGTGTGCATTAATGTACTTGGTGCATAACAGTGCTGATGTAAAAGTTCTAAAATGTCACATTTAATCTCTGGCAAATTGATAACTACAAAATGCTTGTACTTAGTAGTACAGGCAGAGCAACCATGCCGTTGTGTCTGTGTGTAGTCAATACTGGTAATTTGCAAATGAAAATGACCTTTGACCTAGATGTTTGGCATGCTGGTTGACCTAGTTACCATCTAGGACAAATTTGAAGGTCAAGGTCACAGGTCAAAGTTCACAGGTACAGGAGGAAAGTGGTCAGTGCATGCAAACTCAAGTGAGACATTGTAGTCTAAAACTTTGTGGGGAGAAGTGATGTAGCATGTAGCATGATAGGTCACTGTTTAGTGTTGTGCACGTGTGGGTCAGCGTGGCACTGCAGTGGTCAATAGGAAACTCTGAGTAGGCTGAGGTAGAACAGCTCTGTAGTTAATAACCATATGATGAAATGCATACGTTGTCATTATTGTTTTTTTTAATTAGAACTGAAGTAAATGCTTGAAATTGCAGCTTTAAATGGCACTGTCATTGCAAAGTATACATCGATTTGTATAGCGCATTTTTACGCAAAGTGCCTCAAATGCGTTCAGACATGGATCACACAGTTTTACCTGCAAATTACACCATGCCTGCCTTTACTCCCCAGCCGCAGAACATCACCGCCCTTTGGCCTATTACTCATTTTACCGTCCCACTGAGGGTAGAAGGCTGAATCGACCTGGGTGGTTGGTTACATACCGAAATTAAGTGCTGCCTCCGGGAGTCGAACCCGGACATGGTCACCCATCCCAGTACTAACCGGGCTCAGCGTAGGTTAACTTTGTTGATCTAGACCAAGGACGCTATCACTACGCCACACCACCATGCCAGATGTACAGCCTATCGTCCTTGGAGCTTGGTGAGAGAGTTCCATCCAGAAGGATGTATACCACAAACTAACTACTAGAATTAGAACTTACAAGTAGTTGTTATGTGATTATCTGCTAGAGTACACTGTTTGTATAATTATATTGTGCATGGTTTACTGGTACGTGATTGCTTGGCTTGTTACCGTGCAGGTCCGGGAGAAGATGCTTTATGCGGCAACTCGGGCGACTCTGAAGAAGGAATTCGGTGGTGCATCAATCAAAGATGAATTGTTTGGCACAGTTGCTGTGAGCGTATTGATGTCTGCGTGATGATGGCGTATTTATAATGATGACATTTATTGTACTGGCTGTAGTATGTGGTTGACTTCCATTTGTTCAGTTTCGTTCATCATCGCCAACTGTCTCAACTGCTGAACAGGAGTATCAGCAGCCTGCATTCACTCTGGCTTAAACAGTCGGCTTTTTGAGTATGCTTGCTTGTCGAATAGGCGCCATTTTGATCAGTTGATTGACAACTGCAAGTGTACGTAGTGGATTGTTAGCAAGGAAATACTTTCAGAACAGCGAAATACTGTCAATTATACTTTTATTTTATTAAGAAAGAGGAACGTGAAGTTGACTGTTACACTTCTGCAACAAGGTGAACGCATATGCGAGTTTATATGTGAACTTTAGATAACAATAGATAACAGAAAACATGAGAATATTAAGATCTGCAATAACACTAACATTGAAAGACCAAATTGCAATAACAACTTCAGTCAGCTGGCTTCTGAAAGTAGCTAAGTGTTGTTGTTGAATGAAGCTGCTTCTGTAGCGGATTCTACCATGAATCTCAAATCACAATTCGGTCTGCTGTCAGTGCTATCCTTGCTGGTATTATTTGAAACCAGTTGTTGTTGTTGTTGAAATGATCAGGCGGATATCAACTTGTCAGGGTACCTGAAGCACCTGCAATCCCAGAATGCACCGAAGCCGCTGTCGTTAGCTGAAGAAGAACTACAAGAGATCAAACGACAAGAAGTACTGCTGCTTTGTAGTTTTGTACTATTTATCTCATGTTTTGTCTGTTTCATTATACACGAGGGGCTTTGCCCTCAGACCCTTCTACGGGTTTATCACGTTGTACGCTGTCTTTTCCCTTCTCTCTTAATCCTACTTTTCCCTTTCTTAAACTTTCCATAAGAATGCGGAGGTGACGTACTGTGTCGCTAGACAGCCTGCATGCAGGCACTACACCACCTCTGCTGGGCTGCATAAACGGCCACAGGGCGTGGTCGGTCGGCATTATGAACTTTGGTTGGATGGGTTGCAGCGACGGCTGATTGGCTGTTGACTTTGCTGCTATACTCAGTGTCAGTGTTTTATCTTAGCTGATTTCTCGTAAATACAGATCTTGATCTCGTAACGAACTACACCTCAGTGTTACTGCCGCTGAGAGCTTTCCATCGTGCTTTCAGGGCGCGTATACTGTGCTAACATAATCAACAAATAGTTGCTGAGATCTGGTGAACGCCCTTAGATGATTGATATTTAAGATATTAACTATGATGTTTGATTGGCTGTGTGATTGGCTTTGTACTGGTGAATGATGGTGTATAATTGGCCAAGTGTTTGCCCGTACAGGTAAATAGTGGCATACGTTTACCTTGTGTTTGCTCGTCCAGGTAAACTGTGACATCAGTGTGGACAGTAAGCATCAGACAGTGCAAGGTGTGGCATTTCCAATCTCACAAGGAGCCATTGCTGAACTGCAGAGGCTGAAAGTGGGCAAGGTCAGCTACGTACAACTGGTATGTATCAGTTGGACCTCGAGTATTATGAAATAATAACTTCAACTTGTCTTGCCGAGTGTCTTCCAAGATCAGTTCCATACAACTGCTGTTTGAGGCATGTTTGACAGTGACTTGGTTAAAGATGGTTACGCTTGCATTATTAGTTTGTATGAATTGAAAACTTAATTTTGCATCTATAATGCTGCTATCTTTTCATGTTATCAAGCCTTCCATGAATGACTTTGTAATTGTATATTGTTGGAATTGCATTGTTTGAATACGATATGATACGATAGATTAACGTGCGCTCAAAAGCTGACGAGATGGCCAGCTTAATCTAGCGCATGGCTCAGAAACGAAAAAAATAAGGTAAGTAAATCATAAAAACAAAGCCAGGTTTGGTGGCCTTATTGAAGTAGAAAGTATGCTGACAAGACGCATGTATTTTATTTAGGCCTATGTGACTCAATAAGCGATGGCCGTTCATTCCATGATCAGATTCTGTGAAACTTTGCTTTAAAATACTTTGAGAATTGGATGCAACAAGAGATGGTGGTGAGATTGATAGGCAGTCGTTTAGCACTATTCATGTCTGATATTCTGTGATGCTGTTAATGTGAATTTATGATTTTTCTGTCATTGTTATCTCTGAATCTCATCTCTTCTAATGTGATGTGCTCCTGCGTGGTGCTGCAGTGTATGCTGGGTAATGACACAGTAGCAAGAGTGTGGTTTATGGAGAGTAAGTACTAGAATGTTGTCATATGCCCCATGTGACCCAATCCGTTTTCAGTCCAGACGTCATATATTTTCGTTTATCAGTACTAAACCAAGAGATTGAGAAATGATCTATTATGTGTCGGGTGGGACGTAAAACCTTAATCAATTAGTTAGCTAGAGTGACGTCTCTGTGTATATGTCACTCTTAGAGTTTGGACTTGGACCAAGAAGCCATCAACCTGGAACTTGCGGATACCTCGAGTGTCCATGATTTGCCGTCCCGAGTGCCGACTGATCACGCACGATATCACTTCTTCACATTCCAACACACACACGAGGGTGACCATCTTAACACCATTGGTAAGCTGACATTGAGCACTCCTTCACTGACGAGACTGGCTGTACCGGTCAAAGTACATCTTTTACCTGGAACATTGGACTAATGTAGGCAGGATGCCATTTGTCATGTGGGTCTCGGCCAAAATTAGACATGCATCACCCACTGTGCTACAGCTGCTGCAGCATAATAGTAATAATGGCGATGATAAGTATGCAAGTAAATACGTTGTTTATTAAGTACACAAACGTATGTCAAACGTTTACAATTACAGTAACGTTGCATAATTGTAGTAATTTTAAAATATATACGGTGTTGTCAAGATGCCTTTGATATACCAACAGGGTGGCCCCAAAAATTGGCACAATTTTTGTATGCCTTAACTTTACCAAATATTAACCGATTTTCAAAATTAATGCACTCTCAGAATCAGGAGAAAATTTGTAATAATACTATCACTAAAGATCCCACTACACCGCAATTGTGTTGCTACACTACCTTGTGAAATATCAAGTGTCTTACAAGCAACAATAGAAAACAAGACCACTTCTGTAACAACACGTTTTAAGAGTGCGTCGTCCAGCAGCAAGGCGGACACATTGAACATTTGATGTAAAAACTGTAGGATGTAACAGTTACTTTGGACAATAACTGAGACAATCAACACGTTGTTTCCTGTTGTTAATTTCTTGAAATGTGTCGTTACAGAAGCCGTCTTGTTTTCTATTGTTGCTTTTAATACACTTGACATTTCACAAGGTAGTGTAGCAACATAATTGAGATGTGGTTGGATCTTTATTGCAAATTTTCTCCTGATTCTGGCAGTGAAATAATTTTGAAAATAGGTTAATATTTGGTAAAGTTAGGCGTACAAACTAAATTGTGCCAATTTTTGGGCCACCCTGTATTTCTAAATCTTTTGACCCATCGGCATTACATAAACGCTGTTATTATTATTATTTTTATTACTATTAAATGATAGCGTGAATAGTGATGCAAATAATAAGTAGTACATCTAATGCCTGTAGGGTTCAAATCGTTGTGCAAGTTTGTCATTACAATATTAGCAATAGAAGCCATTTTATTACTGCTTGTAAGAACTGTAACCTAACTTTAAACTGAGCAGACTTGATGTTGTCGTGATGCTGAAGCATAAGTTGAAAAATCTGTAGATAATAATAAAATGTATTACATATGCGTAGTATTGTTGCTGCTACAGTGTTTATATACTCGATGCCGGGATACAACTGTACAATCAGAGAACGAATGCTCTACTCAACTTGCAAGGCGCCACTGCTTGAAGTTGCCGAACAGCAGCTTGGTCTCGAGATTGGACGAAAGGTTTGTAGTTAAAACAAAATGACTTTATCTCCAGAGGACACATTGCTGTTTGGTATATATAAATACTGATTGTGACTTCACTCAGCATGAAGTTGTCGATTCGCGTCTCTGACGACAATGCTGCTGCTGCTGCTGATTGCAGTGAAAGTGATGGTGCGTATTGTAACAGATAGAAATTGACGACGGCGGAGAGTTGACTGCCGAGTTCCTCTACGAAGCGATTCATCCGAAGCAGACGATAGTGAAGCCGCAGTTCGCCAAGCCACGTGGTCCTGCCGGACGAGGTCCAAAACGCGTCACTCGGGACACCGACGAATAGCTCCAGAGCACTGTCTATTATCACTGCTTCTTCTCCACACTTTACACACAGCCAAGCCTCAAAGCTTTGATGATTCTTTGAGGTTGAGGAGGGGATTTTTACTTTTTCGGGAAACAACGATTCCGTGCATTGTATCATAGAGTGCATTATATCGTAAAATGAAACATCAGGATGGACTGTAAAACATTTAGCTATTACAGTGCGCACAATGCGGAGACGTTTAATTACGTTAAAGCACAAAATTTATCACTTAAATAGTTTGATGAGTGGTTTTTACAGCTGACTGTTGACTGTGATTATGTCTATATACAAACTTGAACTTAGATTGTTGCTCGTTACTAATATGCTGCATGATTTGACAGCAAAAACGTGAACTCAAAGTTTTCATGGATTGCAGAGTTATATCATTGGTTGTTATTTTTAGCCACTGTATGCAATGGAATAGTGATGTTGACAGTAAATAAGATTTCCTATAGTATTAATGACGTATGTACATTGTTTATATGTGACCAGGTTAATACAGCCAAGTTGTGCTTTTGTAATAAGTATACTGTACATTATGTATTATATTAGGAGATTTTTCGAACTTTGAGCACTGCAAGTTTGCTTTCCCTTAAGTTTCATAAGCTACATCATAAATCCGTAGATATTTGTTTTGACACTTGCTGGCGAAGTACTCGATAAACCCAGCATTTTGAAGCCATATGCGGCCAGTTAAACGAGTTAGTTTTTGGTTTTGCAATTTTTAGGTTGACTGTTCGACAGAGTCGACCTAATAAAGCCGGTCTCAAATGTCCGTCCGTGAATCCGTCCGTACTTCCGTCTGTCCACATAAAGTTTCTTCAATTTAAATGAAATCTGGCATGTGGGTAGAGGTCGATGAGTGATGCACGACGGTATGCAGTATGACCCGATCCAAGGTCAAGGTCAAAGTCACGAGCCCTTCAAAGTTGAAAATCCGGCCATTTTCAACAGCTATCTCGTCCGCCATTTACGATGGCAGCTGGCAACTGACCACAGATTCTTAAACTAAGGCACAATATCTAAATTTGTTCGGGCTGGATTTTTGATTTTTGTCCAAGTTTCTGTGTCACGCGAATTTGAACTTGGCAGAAACGTCAGTTGCAAAGAGTCGACCGTCAGTCCCATAGGGGGCTAATTTATTTGGTTTAGATCTTTGGGTTTTTTTGTATCCTTGTTGTCCTAGGCAATGCAATCTGCCTAGCAACAACAGGTCACGTGACGGTATGATGTGGGGTATGACTTCTGAACGACATACGGTATACTGTCACGTGACCAGCCGTTGCTAGGGAGGTTCTGACGCTGGCCACGTCACGTGACTTAATTTCATTCTAAATTGCACACTTATACTATTTAGCAACTGCTAAATGAAAATGCCGAAAATAATATGGCTGAAGACACCCAATAAAGTCCATTATAAAACGTTGTTGCTGGAATTAGAATCTGAAACTAACGGAAAACGTTGCAGTGCACTAGACTGTAGAACGAGCGCGCGTTGCAATTATTGTTGAACACATAACAGCAGTCAGTGGACATTTGCCAGAGCATGTATAACATTAGCTACCTTATTACTGGCCCGCCTAATGGGCCAGTACTGTTTTGCTCGCTGTCGTCTGTCGTCGTCTGTAACGCTGCTGGTGGGCTGGCCGGCCGCCGAGCGCGTGGGCGGCCGGGCAGCCGACACTGCACGGCGGGCCAGTACGGTTACGTCCCGTTAGGGCGACACCTTGTTTTGTTTTTATTGCACTGTCAGTAATTTATATACAAAAATGTTTCTAAGAGAGCACGTTGAACTATGCATTTTGACTTTTTGAGGCACTACATCACCTGTATATTGTTGATTAAAATAATTATGATAATTAATGGTAATGATTTGTGCATATTTAACAACTGTGTACCAGGACTGAACATTTCCGCTGTTCGCTCACAAGAGGGATCAACATCTGCTCGAGCTGATGATTGCCGTTAGAATATTGCGTATATGTTAGAAATGACACAGTTCGTTGATTATAATTTGTCAATGATGCTGATCGCTGTACAGAATGTGACGTTGGGATTGGCAATAAATCGATACTCATATAAATCGATGATCAGTTTCTGTTACTTTCCGATGTTTGTTGTAACTCTTCGGATTCCTTCTATGTTCTGTTCTGTCTCACTACTCGCTAGCCTCCTTTTCTGAAGTTATAATTTACGCATTTATTGTTATTATTATTACTAGCCTGCCTACACATAGTATAGGGGCCAGTATTATTTTGCTCTCTGGCGTCTGTCGTCGTCTGTAACACATGGCGGCACATATGCAACGTAACTCACCAGGGGGCAGCACGCGACGGCGGGCCAATAGTGTTACGTCCCGTTAGGGCGACACCTTGTTTTATTATTTTGCATGATGGTTCAGTGCTGTTGATGGCAGTGTGGCTATTATAAGCTACACCATAAAAGTCCGTAGCCTAGTTGTTAGTGGGCAACTACATTATATACATTGTCAGTAATTACTGGAACCCTTAATCGGCGTAACTCTGGTAATAAGGTAATAATTTTAAATAATAATAATAAAACTAAGCGTTATTTCTGTGCCAGACTTTCCGTTGCTACATTTCAGGTAATGCTGCACTGCTGCGCGAAGTTCACTTAAATTGGCCCCCATTGTAGTCCTTTACCCTTTACAACTGCTTCATTAGCTTATCTGGGTACAATTTTCGACACAGGTACCAGAATGAGGTTGACGAAGAGACAAAGGGAGCTGATTCCAGAGACGAGGTGAAGCATACCGAAAGGAGCGATCAGTTATTTTTAGAGAGGATGATGAAGGTGGCCGAGCAAGAGTAACTACGGATGAAGAGCGATGGCCGGAAGTATTTAGTTTACAAATGGATCGAGTAGGCCTAAGGCATTAGTGGTCGATTCGGTGACTCGTGCTTCGAGACCGGAAGTAGATTTCCAAAACCGGAAATAGTTACAAACAGCCGACACACTCCATTCTCGACTTTCGCGGTTACATTGACTAAGCTGGTTTTTGGCCACTTTTATTCTCTAAACATTTACCAATTATTACTGCGAGGACGTTGAATGGAGATGAGGTTATGAAGGTATAGGGAAGTTAGGTAGTTGTCATCATCATCATCATCTTTATTATACGCTCAAGGCAGAGAAAAACAACACACATCAAATACACAATCAGTAAGACGAAAAAACAAACACACATTAGCCTGAGAACTTTGTAGGTAAGTGAGAGGAGCTTGTATTCGATGCGTTCAGTGATCCTGAGCCAGTGGAGAGAGGATGGGAGTGATATGACAAGGACTTAGGAGCTTTAACGACAATACGAGCAAAACGATAACGAACATATCAGTCTAAATGCAAAACGAAAGTTTATTCGCTAAATTGCTACGAGCGTAGAAAACGCTTTAACGTACTTGCAATTCTATCCTGCACAAAGCCGTGCAAGTTTTACTCAAAGCGCTGGTTAGCCGAGCGGCATAGCGCACGTAACGTAGCAGTAGCTTGTAGTAATACTACGC
>Ga0209780_1004338_pt1 | contig 10896 bp, 9 predicted proteins | sample WorMetexBAHAMAS2_FD_187384 | JGI IMG/M metagenome (GOLD analysis project Ga0209780, IMG submission 187384) | Marine gutless worms symbiont microbial communities from Max Planck institute for Marine Microbiology, Germany - Inanidrilus exumae... | ecosystem: Host-associated > Annelida > Digestive...
CTGACCTCCAGAATCTAGACAAAATCTGACAATATTGCCTGTCAGCTTTATCAAAATTGTTCAAGCCGTTCACGAGATATTGTGATAACAACATCTGATTGGACAAACAAACAAACGAAGGAACTGATGGACAAAAAAGGACAACAGGGTGGCTAAAAACATAAAGCCATTGGCATAGTTGTCCGGCAATGAAAGCATAAAAACGAGCATTCTAATGCTGTTTGATAGACATAGTTCAAAACTGTAATGTTTATACAGTGAAACTGATAACCCAGTCAGAAATGAACAACTTACCCCAACTTTTTCCCTCTTCTTTTTTTCATTTTGTTTTTTTGTTCTTATTTTTTCCTTTTGTTTTTATTTTTCCTTATTTTTTCGTTTCTGCACCATGCACTAGATTAAGCTGGCCATCTCGTGACGCCTGCAAAATATAGGTGTTTTATAGTAATGTGATATTGTCAAATATTAACACACTCAGACAAAATTGTGCAAATTCATGTAGATATGGACTCTAAATGCACATCAGTTTTGTTTCAAACTCTTATGAAACAGCTATAGTCATAATGGAGCTACTTTTTTGCTGCACCCTGTAAATACATCATGATACTGTTACATACCTGCGATATCACACTTACCAGCTACATATGGTAGATGCTGGTAACAGCAACTACAGACGTTGTGCAAGAAACACGAAGATGAAACACACGTAAGTGCTTGATGTTTACCTTGCTGCAGTAAATATTACGGCATTAAGACTTCCAAATGTGGACGCAGCAACGAACAGAGGCATGCACCAAGCCATTACTCCTAGCATCTTGTCCGCAAATGTCTACACATGTACACTACTATCTTCAGTATCTGTATGGATTACATCCTCTTCCATCCTTGGTAATGGAATATGACTTGGAACCTTAACTGAATTAGGATCAACAGTGTATACTGGAAATTTTTACTATAGCTGCTCCGGTCCACGTTATGCATTCTTATTATATTGTATTAAATAACGTGCAATATAATATACAACCACCAGAATAAAACTGTCCTTGATCGACTGCATTACTGCATTACATGCTGGATACTGACCACTGACCCTGACCTATGACCTTGACCTTCAATGCCGCATGAGCTGTGATCATGACCCACACACACAAAAATGTTCAAAGGCCAGTCGGTTCAAAAGACAAGAGTGATAACAAATAGACATGCAAATTGCTTTAACTTCCCAGCTAATGCGGCCGGTAACAAACAATACACAATGTATGCTAAAAAGCCATCTTACAGTAGCCGTGGCTCACAGCTTGTGTAGACAGTAATAGTATACCTATGCAGCCATATGGCTGCTGATGCAGGCACTGGGCAAAGCCAAAACCACTAGAATATACAGTCCTAATTCAGCTGCATCTTTGCATCGTTATAAATTGAAAACTCGTTTTCAATTTGTAACGATGCAAAGAAAAGAACATTTGGGGTTAAGTGGCATAGGTAATTATTGGACAACGTCCTAGTGACTCTATCAAATTTATATGCACTATACAAAAAACTCTTATGTATGTATGTAAAGATGGGCACTGCTCCCTTTATGCCGGTTGTTCAACGCCCATACCTTCCTTCTCTAGTAAGTAAGTAAATTTATAGAGCGCGGTTATCGCCAAGAACCTCTAACACGCTGAGTGCACTAGTATAGAGCAAACAGGTACGTTATAAGCAAACGTCTGAAAGAATCTGCACTGATGGTCAGGTCCCGGATGAAATCTGGGAGACAGTTCCAGACTTTGGGCCCAGCAACTGAAAAGGCCCGACAACCGTAAGTGTTGAGCCGGTAGCGAGGTACTGCAAGCAGTTGACGGTTGGCGAAACGCAGGTGCTGCCGAGTGTCGACACCGGCGGCCGAAACGCAGTACTTCGACAGGTACGGCGGTGCGCGGCCGTTCAGACACCGGTAAACTGTCACTGCCAGCTTGAAAAACACCCGGTCTGGGATGTCGAGCCGGTGAAGTTCGTCATGCAGTATCTGACCCAGGTCGCGGTCAAACTTCCAAGTGCCGGTGACGACACGCGCAGCAGCGTTCAACACACGCTGTAACTTGTCCGTTACTGTCCTTGGTGCACCAGCAAGAACAGTCATCACATCATCAAATCACTACAGACGAAGCTGATGAACTGACAGTTACACTGAATGACGATGCGATACTCACCACGGCAACGGCATTTGACTGCAGCAGCTGCGGAACCGTCAGAACGGTGAAGTATGCAACGTTGGCAAACACGTAGATGACCGTTATCAGAGGAATTGAGATCCAGATTGCACGCGGCAGGTTTCTGACATAATAAAACACACAGGCAGAATGGTCACAACACAACTATGTTGACTGAATAAGCTGAGGTTTTAATTCCCATTCGATATAGAATTGGGGCTGTTGAGCGATTACTTTTCTAATCGCGTTAATCGCACGATTAGTTATTTTAGTTGTGTGTTAATCTCGGTCTAACGCATATTTCCTTTGTGTTTGTGTTAAGTGTTACAGTGAAGGTACCAGTGAAACAGGGATGTGTGAAAGCAGAAGCGTCCTCGAACGCGTCCGCAAGTTTCTCATACGTCTGCGGACCGAGCGGACGGATGTGCATGCAACGTTAAGTGTTGTTGCAGACGCGGACGGCTGGTCACTGACGCGTCCTTCTAAGGTCGTCAACTGCACGTAGTGTGTATGCTAACTGAACGTTGATTTTTCAGTTTTGATTTTGAAATCAACAAACAGTACTATAGTTCTAATCTGTATAACTCATAACATCAATAATTCCGTTTGCACTGACGTTTTTAGTCCATGACAGAACAGCACATTGCTAACATTGCTACTGGATATCGACCAATGCGACCATCCACGGACGTCTGTCGTTGGACAGCCTTGGACACGCGGATGGTATTCTACGGATGTGGATGCCAAAATATCCGCGTCTGCATATCTATGTGAATAACGTCTCAGCACAGAAGTTAAATGACATTACCAGAATATATCATAGTAGAATACTAAAATCAAACGAAATTTAGAGTTGTGCTGCAGCCGGTCAGTAAATGCTTGTTCGTTAAAGGAGTAAAATTTGATTATCTTGAGGTTTGTATTGAATCTTGCATTCTTGCTATTGGTGTGACTAGTTTGCATTAAAAATTTTAGTGGCATTAATTTTTTTAATCGCAATTAATTCCTTAACGCGATAATTAATGCGTTAATTCAACAGCCATACACAGAATAGTTAATTTTTGGAGACGTTCTTCCCAGCTAATCTCTTGGCTTGGTACTAAATACACACAAAGTGCTTCATCCTCTATTCAACTCCTGCCAATACACATATTCTTGTGAAGAACTTCACAGTATAAAAATGAACAGCAGTGGCTACGTAGTGCAAATAGAACCGCAAAAATCAAAAACGTGATATTACTTAGCACTAGTCATACATCGCCACAGAGCCAATGTGCTGTAAAAGTAATGACACTTTTTAGGTCGAATTGCAGTGATAGCGGCCTATTGCTATACAAAGAGTTCTGTGGTCAATTAGTCTGTGTCTGCATTTCACGTTCGTAAGCCTGCGAAATCAGCTGAACCTATCAAGATGCCTTTTGGGTGGGCTGAGTCGGGTGGCCAATAAACCATGTATTTTTTAATAATATTCGTTTACTGAAATGACGATATAACACGCATTAATCAACATCCGCCACGCAGGGCTGCACTATATACAGAAGGGTTAAGCCGGCTAAATTGCTGCCACGAACGGCGCACAGCGATTGAATCAACCGCACCGGCTTAACCTCGTGAACACTCACCAGATGGCGCGATCAGCACACATCCAAATAAAGTTGCTCACTACTCAATTTATCGGCCCGAAAGGATGAAAGGCTGAGTTGGCCTAGTTGGCTGACCTATAGCGGACGGCTTACCCACATAAGTGGCCACCCGTCAGCTACAGGTGTTGCATAGGACAGGAAAAGTTCGCCGGTCAAAGACCAACGTTCTACCACTGTGCCACGCAACCAACTATATATTATAATACTATGTACTAAATGGGGTACAGATCCCCAAGGAAAACGGGTAATTTTTTGGAGTTGTCCGCCCCACTGAAAAGCAATGTGAGCCTTTGCTGCAGCGTATGCAAAAACGGCTGAACCGACTGAGATTCCAATTGCGGGGCTGACACATGTGAGCCCAAGAACCAGGCATTAGACTGGGTCAAGGTTGGATGAATCCATTTGCCGCCACGAGTTGGGTGAGAATATGGCAATGTGGCCTTTTGTCAACATTCTTTGACACTTGTTTGTTTTACTATTATTATCACTACACATACATTTTTTTCATCATAACTTACACAGATGGATTTTTCAGCTCTTCCGTCACCACATTCAGTGCATTCCTGCAACAACCGAACAAAACGCATATTCCATCTGCAATATTATCACATTCATATCACAACGAGTAGCTGACAAGATTCCATCAGCGTTAGGGCTGTTGAAGGCTTAATTTCTTGATGGAGTTAATCGCACGATTAATTATTGCAATCGCACATTAATCGCGGTTTCAATGCACATTTCCTTTGTGTAGTGTTACAGGTGTAAAAATGTACAGGCCATAGGTTCTAGTGAATGACCAGAGATGTGCGGATTGCAGATGTGGATGCGTCCGCAACGGCGGACGCCCGCAGCAAACGCATCCGTAAGCTTTTCGCACGTCCGCAAACAGACGCAGCCTTGTGTAGCTGCGGACGCAAACAACTGGACATTGATGCGTCCTTCTAAAGTAGCATTTCACTGCAGCCATAATGTGCATTATGTTTTCGCTGAAATAGAATTGCCATGGAAAACGTTTTTTATGGGGACTCCATGTGAAATAATCCATGGAATTTCCACAGAAAACTTTTTCCATGGTAATTCTGCTAATTGTGCATGGGCATAAAAAACTTCACGGAGACCCGTTGTCTTCTACAATAAATTCACAAAACATGAAGTATTCCACATCGAATTCCATGAAGTCGCATGGAGTTTTCATGTTTTTGCCATGTAGAATTCCACGGAAAATCTTCCACGGAATTTCCACAAAAGATTTCTCCATGGATGGAAAGTTTTCCATAGAAATTCCATGCAGTATAAATCTGGAACCTCTAATATGCAGGAACTCCCAACGTTCTTCTGTAATTCCATAACTTTGCTTATGTTAATATAAAACAGACTTGCTGTATTTATGTCAAATCATTGAGTTTACTGCATCAGTGTACAACCACATGCAGCTTCAATAGCACTCACTCATGAATATAACAAATACATGGTAGCAAAAGAGGAGAAAATGGAAAATGCAAACATTACCATCCAGAATAGGAAAACAAGCCGGAATAAAAGCTGAGAGCAATGGCGCCAGGATTATGACTTACATTTGCAAATGCATTTTCGAAGTTGAAAAACTCTCCTGTGCATGAAACAACATAGAATATGTATAAATGTGATAGCAGAATACCACTGGTGTTGACAATGACGAAAATAATGATACGACAAAGACGTAGGACTGATAATAATAATAATGAAGAAAGTAAGCTATCAAGACATGGGAATGATAATAGGAGTAATTGTACACCTCTGGTAAGCTCAATGATTCCAATCACTATGATGATGATCAGTGCCAACACTTTGGCAATGGTGAAGACGTACTGGACTCTATTTGTCCAGTTCACACTACAGCAGTTGATGAATGACAAAAATACTAACACACCAACAGCACAAACATAAATAACACTGCAGCAACGTTACATCTTCACACTTTACAAACACTGGACTTTCACCTGAATTCAACACGCATATACTTGCTGATGTAATTACTAGCTGTTCTCAGCTGCTGTTATCACGTCTTCCCAGCTGGGTTCCTACTCCCTCTGCGAAAAGTAAACTGCACTGCATTGCATCTTGTCAGGCCCAGATCAGACACATTTATCCAATCAAAACTGACGATATAAATGAAAAAATTTTATTGAACTAACAGCACTATGATATGTTACGCCTCATGCAGCCAATAAGGGTGACGATAAAAACTACGATTAAGTAGAGAGAATGGTATAACTTAATAGATTACAAGATAAGACTTTGACACCCCAGCATTGACGTGGATACCTTTGACACCACGACAGTCTTTGATCTGCAACATCTAGCCAGGTCATCAGTAGAGGCGAGTGATTATTCCCTGCGAGTTTCATCGAGATTGCTCGAGTAGTTCGTGAGACTTGACCTCGACTGCCTGCTGTGACCTTGACCTCCAGAATCTAATCAAGTCATCAGTGGCAGCAACAAATATTCCTGCAAGTTTTATCAAAGTTATTCAAGCCATTCATGAGATATCATGGTAATAACAAGATCAATCTGGACAAATGGACAAACAAACGAACGGGACAACAGGACACCCCGAAAACATAATGCCTCCACCGACATTATCGGATACAGAAGGCATAAAAATACGAGCAAAAGTAAGAAAGTTAGTATCTACACCTTTCATGCAATTCCAAATGCAACTAACAAGCCACAAAATTAGAATGAGAACTACTCACAAATAGCACTGGCAGCAATCAATCTCAGAGCAGTCTCTGGCGGATCACAAGTCGGAAATATGGGCTGCAGCATGTAGTAAGCAAACGTTAAAGACGCGACAGCAATTCCTGTCGGACAGAGGATAACAACAGCACACCACAGAAACAGGAAGCCAGGGAGAGGGCCAAGTGCTTCCGTAATGTACGCATAGTCGCCACCTGATCGCAAAACAGATGTACCAAGCTCTGAGTAACACAGAGCTCCTGTAAGTGTTATGACACCGCAGACTGTCCATATAATAAGCGATCCTCCAACCGATCCAATTTCCTGTAATACACCCTTCGGCGAGATAAAAATACCACTGCCTATAATGAAACCGACAATAAGTGCGACTCCATTGTGAAGTCCAAGCGTCTGCTTTAGCTCGACAATCTGGACTGAAAGATCTGCTGGGGTTTCCCTGCTTTCCTTTGCATCACTGACTGACTCCGGCTCTGCGTTTGTAGGTAACCGCGACTCATTAGCTACTGGCATTGCAGAAGATGTGAAACGTACGACACTGACACACGAAAGTCAAGGCTTATCAGACACTTCAGGATCAAAACACTTCGGAAATAATACACTTTGGCATATCAAACTGTCTGGATAGTAGCATTGCTAAAGTGTATTTCAAACAGTTCGGCCCAATGGGGCAAAAAAATCAGACATTTTTAGTCGAGTTCGCTCAGTGATGGCACCAGTTGGCAACTTGGCAGCTGCGGAGCAAGCACTGGGATGAAGTCTACTACCCTCTATTGCCTTCTTTTAGCCTGTGCAACAGAGTCGGTTTAAGGCTGCTTACTACTGCACTATTTATATGACAATTAAAGTTTGTATAGTGTTGCATTTTAGAAAACTGCATGCAATGATGCTTTCAGACTTTTGCTTAAGGGTATAAGATGGTGTAGTGTCTCAAAACTTTGTGTCACCATGTGAAGTTATTCGTAAACTGGTACAGCCTTTTTGGCACACGTTCTGTCATCGTGATAATGCGGTTGTTCTTTGTATTCTACTACTGTTTACAGGTTATAATGAGAAGGTATTCTAGGCGCTGACTACATGGGGGCGATGGGGACGATCACTATGTGAAGGAAGCTTTTGACGCTCCCTAAGACTCCTTAGTAAGCAGGAAGAGGCTGCCTCCCTATACTCCAAGCCCTCTGTGCCTCTACTAAAGTGCCTATGTGCTTAATTACTGCTCCCGATGAGCTTGATCGACCTTTAACGTTATTATACCGTTGACAACATTCCAACTAACATGGTGTGTCACGCTGTCCCTCTGTGATAACTTAACACCGTCCCGAAGTGTCTTGGTCACGAAGTGTCTGTACACCGCATCCAAAACCCATCAGTTAACTGTTTCAAACACTGATTTGATACACACTGCGTCAACCTGAAGTTTTCCACTCTGTGAATTGGTGTTCAAGATCAGTCGATAGGCCTGTGGCCTAATGACTGAAGAAGATGAAGTGACAACTGTTGGTATACGTCAGTCAGAGCTTTCTGGCTGTAAACATGATAGCAGAATGTTTCAATGAAGTTAATCGTTAAAAATTTTCACAAATTTAACAAAAAACGTGTTCAATTTAATGGGCCCAAATGTAAACAAATAACAAAACACGCATGATAGAATATAAAATAAAGGAACTGCGTACATTTCGGGAACCCGACGTTGAATTTGACTCTCTCCACGTCCGGCAGTAACAACTAATCTTCAGTTGTTTCCACTGACCACACTATCGCATGTGTAGGAATAGGCAGCTATCGCTAGATTTATTTGTGCTTAATGCAAACTAAGTAATGTATTGAAAGTGAAAGCGCTGTGGTGCCATGCGAATCATGGTCACTTGCTATTAGTGGTCTGTATGTAACAACGACTCCATCTTGTTCGAACCGTTTCTGAGACACTACCACATTAATTTTATAATGCACGTGTCTGCCTGTGACCTTCATCAATCCTTCAGATTCAAAAATACAGTTAAAATTATATTCGATTCGTCTATATATAGACATATCGTATACTTAATATACACTGTGTTCCAGGAAATCTGCCCACCTTTTTATTTTTATAAAAAGAGCTTTGTCAAAAATTAACAGATGTTAATGATTTTTAATGTGAAATCCTGATTAAAAATTAACATCAAAAGCTTATAAATTTGCACATCACGCTCCTGACACAGTGGAGGTTCTGCGCCGTGAGACACCCCAGTTCATCAATTCCGACATGTAGCCAGCCAAAATAATGTTTTCTTAATTTCAAGGACTATTAGACTAGTCGCTTTCAATGACACTTTCCGGCGTTTTGCGGTGGCCTGCGGTTTTCAGACCTCAAGGTCCCGAAACCTACAAAGCCTAAAATCCAATTTAGGTTTCTTAATTTTATTCACGTTCGCTACCGGATATGCTATCGCCGTTCCATCTGTCGTCTATCTGTCTGTCTGTCGACTGCAACGTTCGTTCACCCTACTCAGCCGGTTGAAATTTTCGTTAATTTTTATTCGCCGTTTGGTACCATGGCCATCTATTGACATTCGCTGAAAATTTTACGGAGATCGTCCCAGGGTAGCACTTCCGTCGGGGGGTTTTAAACGCAAGAGGGGTAGCGAAATATTGCGATTTTTGACATGTGGCCATGCTATAACTCCGAAACGGTGCAAGATAGGAGGTAATTTAGTATTAATCACTAATAGGAAGTCGTATATGGGCTTTCGATTTAATTGATACCAAAATTGGTGACTTTGAATGACCTTGAACGGCGAAATGGCCCTTATTTTGCGTTATTTTACCGAATTTGGTAGTTTGCTGGGCGTATTGCGTAAACGTTGGTTGACAAAGCCATAACTATGGGCAATTTACGAATACTAAGTCTCGAAGTAAACGTCTGCAGAGGGATCGCGCGACGCCCACGGTATAAATTCCTAACAGATTCGTAAATTCAAGACGTAATGCGCAGTACTTGCCTATCTATCGTCTGATTTGTTAAACCAAATAGGTTCTCTTTTTGGGTATCTTGCATTTTGGCCCTCCGAAGGGTATGGGCAGTTAAAATTTCCCACTTTTTAAAATCCAAGATGGCGGACAGCCGCCATCTTGAAAAATCGGAAACGGCCATATCTCCGCCAAGCCTTGACCGATTTGCACAAAATTTGGCACAGCGACGCATTTTGGCCCTCCGAGGGCTATGGGCAGTTAAAATTTTCAACTTTTGAAAATTCAAGATGGCAGACGGCCGCCATCTTGAAAAATCGAAAACGGTCACATCTCCGCAACGGTTCGACCGATCTGCCCAAAATTTGATATGGTGACACATTTTAAACCTCCGAATGGTATGGGCAGGTTACTTTAAAAATACAACATCGCGGACGGCAGCCATCTTGAAAAATCAATAAACGGCCATATATCTCCGCAACGCCTTGACCGACCATAAATGCCGCTAAACCGCGTTATTTCACTGAATTCAGCCGCTAATGAACTGGATCAATCGTTGGCTTTGAAACACTTTCAGCACAAAGCACATAAAATTTCTATGGCCAGGGACAAAAAATTGGATCGGTCGGGTTACCGGAAACATCGATAAATTTTTACACCAAACCAACAGTGAAGTTGCATTGTTAACTTGTTGGACAAAAAAAACAGCAAAAATTAATTTAAAAAACTGATCATCAGTTTAACACTTAAGTGTAAGGGTCTAGTTATTTATCACACGTAGGAAACAGCAAACATCATTTTGTTATGACCATTGTGATGTGAATCTGTGTACACCCTTACAAGGCAACTCACTTTGTGAAAATCTGAAAAAGCATACGCCACTTCATTGCATTTATGGTTTTGCATACGGATTACTATCACAATGATCATATCAATCATCGCATCAGTATTGCATGGTTTCTTGTTTGAATGTTAGCCTACAGGTCACGGAAAATTGTCTTTACGCTAATACAAAGAAGACAGAGAAATCAAAGTGGAAACAACAAGTTCGTCAGCTGGATAGTCTAAGTAAATTACGTCGCGATATAGATAGTATGAGCTGTGCCTAATGGTTGAAAATTGATGGGACATTAAAGTGAGTTGTCTTGTAAGGGGAGTTCGGACCAAGTTTTTCAAATAGCAGTCAAAAATGAATATCTGCCCAAGTTTCGTTGAGATCCGTTCAGCTACCTCACAAATTCGCCAGTCGCCAGTCGCCTGCAGCATCGTCGCCTCGCGGCTCGATTACTGCAACGCTCTGCTTTATGGTGCGCCGACCGCGACCATCAACAAGCTCCAACGGGCACAGAACAACCTCGCCCGCGTTGTCTGTCAGC